>ENA-ORDR01000093-ORDR01000093.1-marine-metagenome-genome-assembly--contig:-NODE-93-length-45834-cov-16.258583_pt1 | contig 45834 bp, 22 predicted proteins | sample MGYA00240993_ERZ508538 | MGnify/ENA primary metagenome ERZ508538 (study PRJEB26207, sample SAMN05421999) | marine metagenome | isolation source: Monterey Bay, California, USA | place: USA:Monterey Bay... | reverse complement strand
GTCGGACAGGACTTACAACAATCGCATTCAAGATAGTTTAATTATTCCGAGACATGCAAGGTTGTAGATGAGATGACGTTTGGAGAGGTTCATATTCCATTTTGGGAAGACTCGGGTCATCATCGAAAAACGTGTTCTGTTACGGGATTATACTTCTGGACAAGAGATGAATCAAGAACAACCTCAGGGGACACAAATGAAGATCCATATACATTCATTGGAAGCCCTATAATTGATGGTTTTTCCATGAGAGGTAAAGATCTAAAAGATGCAATGCGCAATTCTTTCCTGAATTATTTTTCATCAAATGGTCACACTATGGTGAATCCCTACCCTGTTATTGCTCGATGGAGAGACGATATTCATCTGACAATAGCTAGTATCGCAGACTTTCAGCCTCATGTGACTAGTGGGCAAGTCCCTCCGCCTGCAAATCCGTTATGCATATCTCAACCATGTATTAGACTCACTGATGTTGCGGCAGTCGGTCGTTCGGGAAGGCATCTAACTACGTTTGAGATGATGGCTCATCACGCATTCAATAGGCCTAATGATGGCGATGTCATTTATTGGATAGATCAGTGTGTACGTTTCTGTGATGACATGTTAGTTAATACATTTGGAATTAATTCATCAGAAATAACCTATGTCGAAAATCCGTGGTCTGGCGGTGGAAATGCTGGAGCCGCTCTTGAGGTAATTGTTGGAGGTCTAGAATTAGCTACGCTAGTATTCATGAATTTGGAAGAACATGAAAATGGGGACATTGAAATTAAGGGGCTAAAATATCGTGAAATGGATCTGCAAATCATAGACACTGGCTATGGTCTAGAAAGGTTCTGTTGGGCTGCTGCGGGAACTCCTACAATCTATGAGGCGATTTATCCTGAATCAGTTTCTTGGCTTAAAGAAATTATAGGATTTGAGTCAATGGTTAATGATCTAAAACTTGAGGTGGATACGTCTGCATTATTATCCGAATTATCTCGGTTAGCCGGAATATTAAATATTGATGTAGGGACAGACGTCGAATCACTTTACACTAAATTAATTGAAAGGTTAGATGATTTGGATATCAAAATATCTGTTTCTGAGTTAAAACGATTGACTGAGCCATTATCTGCAATATATGCAATACCCGATCACATGCATGCATTATGTAATATGTTGGGTGATGGACTAATTCCTAGTAATAATAAAGCCGGATATTTAGCCCGAATGCTGGCAAGACGAGTTTGTCGTATGAAGTCAGATTTGAATATTGATATAACTCTCCTAGAATTAGGTAAACACCATATGGATAATCATTTAGATATGTCTAAATTTATGCAAACAGAACAAGGAATTTTACAGTTGCTAGATTTAGAAGAATTACGCTATCATGAAATGTTAAGGAAAGGTGAGTCAGCAGTTAAAACAGCATTCCAAGAAATTCCCAGAGATGCTTTACAAGTACCTGATGAAATATTATTTAGATTATCTGAAGAGAGAGGAATAACCCCAGATATGGCAATTTCAATATCGCATAAATTAGGTTGGGATAAACTATCTGTGAGAGTTGGTTTTTCTGCAGATATGGCGGATAGGAATGCGAAATTAACAAAAGATGCCGCTAAGGTGAAAGAGAAAAGTCAAATTCTTTCGAGAAGTTTAGAAAAAACTTCTCAGGACTATTATTTAGACACTAATATTACAGACTTTTCTGCAAATGTCATTCACTGTGAAAAAATATCAGAAACTAATTTTTCATCTTTATCATTTTCAAATGAAGTTAAAGAAAAACCCACTCATATAGTAGTTTTAGACCGGACTTTATTTTATCCTGAGGGCGGAGGTCAATTAGGTGATCAGGGTTTGTTCTCTATTAATTCTGAAGAATCAATAAAAGTTTTAGATACAAAAATAGAGGAGGGGGTAATAATTCATTTTACTGATGGCGAATTAAGTACTGGTTTAATCAACGCAGAAGTAAATAGAATTCGTCGAACACAATTGATGGATCACCATACTGCAGTTCATATCGTAGGTGGCGCCGCTAGGGATATTTTAGGCCCTCATATACGTCAGGCAGGATCTAATAAAGGGGAGAAATATGCTCGTATTGACTTAACTCATCATTCAAGAATGTCTAGGGAATTACTTGATATTATAGAAGACAAAGCGAATGAAATTATTCAATCAAACCCTGAAATCGAGAAAATAATGATGAGTAGGGCCGATGCTGATGCTAAATTCGGTTTCGATATATATCAAGGAGGCCCTCCGAAACATGATCTAATTCGTATAATTAAAATTGGTAATTTCGATACACAGGCTTGTGGAGGAACTCATCATGATACAGCTGGTAAAGTAGGTGAATTAAGGATAATACGGTCTAGTCAAGTCCAAGACGGGGTAGAGCGTCTGCAAATCGTGGCAGGAGATACGGCGCGTGAACACGCAAGACAGCAAGAGCGTATACTTAGTGAAGCATCAGAGATACTAGGAGTGCAATCTAATGACCTCCCTAAGGCTGTTCAGAAATTCTTTGAAGAATGGAAGTCACAACAAAAAAAGATTTCAAATCTGGAAGCAGAAATTATTAGATTGAGGACAAGTGGTGGTGGAGATGAAGCCATTATGAGGGATGGGATTAGGTACGTGGTTATGGAATCTAATGGTGACTCGAAACAGTTAATGAAAATGCTCTCTGAATTGACAAGGGATAAATCCAAACCAACATTAGCTATTATAGGAAGCCGTGATGGTGGAGGTAAGATAATTGTCGCTACTACTGAGAACACCAAGGCATCTGAGAATTATAATTCAGTTGAAATATTAAATTCTATAGCATCTCATATCAATGGCGGAGGCGGTGGAAGGCCTACTTTCGCTCAAGGAGGAGGTTCCAATCCTGATGGAATCCCTGAAGCACTTAATGCTGCTAGAAAAATGCTAGATATTTGACCATCCATCCGTTTGGTTCATGACAGTTTACATCTTCGCAGAGACATGGTAGAGCAAGTTGAGGTCTCGGATAGAGCCTCATCCATTGAGTATGCAATTAGAGATGTAGTAGTTCCTGCCATAGAATTAGAAAAGCAAGGTCATAAGATTATCAGATTAAATATTGGAGATCCATTGGCGTATGAAGGATTGCCTACACCTAAACATATGATAGAAGGATACAAAGAAGCTTTAGAAAGACAGGATAATGGATATGGTCCTTCTTATGGATTAGATGAATTAAGAAACGCTATTGCACTTTCTGAATCATCTAAAGGCTGGTTCTGTAGTCAAAAAGATGTTTATGTGACTCATGGTGTAACCGAGGCTCTACAGATTATTTTTGCAGCATTTCTTCAAGAAAATGACACTGTATTAGCACCTGGCCCTCATTATCCACCATACATGGCTTACCCACAGATGTATGGCGCTAAAACAGTAGAATACAGACTAGATTCATTAGATAATTGGAAGATTGATCTAGATGACATTAGACGAAAGATGAATGATTCTGTGAAGTTATTGGTTTTGATAAATCCTAATAATCCAACTGGGAACATTGCAACTAAGTCCGAAATCGAGGAACTGATTTCGATTGCTCAGGATTGGCCTAAATGTACAATTATTGCTGATGAAATTTATGATGGGTTAGACTTCACTGATTCTTTTGTATCTGTTGCTTCTCTTTCTAAAAAAACTCCTGTGATTTCACTTAATGGGGTGTCTAAAGTATATTTTGCGCCCGGATGGAGGATTGGATATATGGCCTGGCATGATCCAGAGAATAGACTAGCTTTGGTCAGGGATGGTGTAGAGAGAATTTTACGAAGTCGTCTTTGTGCTTCGACTCCTGCTCAATATGGCTATCTTGAAGGTCTTCAAAATTCTCATGAATGGCTTACTTCTCACAGAGCTTTGACCGAGAAAAGAATGAATTACTGTTTGAAACGAATCAAAGAAATAGATGGTATTTCTTGTGAAAGTCCAAGTGGTGCATTTTATTTATTTGTGAGGCTGACCGATCCTGAGCATTATAGAAATGATAAAAAATGGGTATTAGATTTATTGCATAAAGAACATGTTCTAGTAGTTCATGGTTCAGGTTTTTCCCCTGAATTTGGATCAGGTCATTTCAGGATGGTTTGCCTCCCTCCCGTCTCCGTACTGGAAGAAGCATTCCTCAGAATTGAAAGGTTTCTAAGTAGTTGATCCAATGCGTTTTTTTAATTTCTCAAGAGAGAATAATATTGATTTTTCAGATAGAATCAGAAAAAGATGGCTTATACTTTCAAATGGATTTATCGCAGACTCTCAAAGAAATAATAGTTTAGTTTGGAAAGTTGGTGTTAATTCATTTGAAGATTTTTTTTCAGGTCTTGAAAAAAGAAGCGGTCAAAGCTTAGGCCGCCGTTTAGCCCACTCTTCTTCTGAATCTGAAGAATGGCTAATTTCAGACTCAAATACTAAGATATCATCAAGTCGTAATCTTAAAAAATGGAATAGGACGATTAATGACTGGCAAGATAGAGGGCTAGGTTCTTTTGAATTAATAGATAATTCTGATGAAGTCAGAGTTCTTATTAATAATCCCTCCTGTGGTCCTATGTGTGCAGGAATATTTTCAGCAATTTGGGAATTATCAACTAGAACCAGGCATCGATTTAGATGGAATCAAAATACTTCAGAAAGCCTAATGTTAAGTTTATCAGAAGATAAGGTTGAAATTCCGTCCCCTCAGAATGTATCTTCTCCTTGGCCTCAAGATATTAGTTTCTCTACTGTCGAAGACGATGATTTTTGGGACACTTTAATGATTGAAAATAGCGGTTCATGGTCATTAATGGGGGTAAGAACAATGATGATTCATCAGGATTTAATCATACGTTTTGAAAGTTATTTTTTACCATATGTAGATGATATTCATGAGGGTCGTATAGGTTCATGTTTATGGAGGAATTTAGACAATAAAAAGGCTAATCTGTGGACAATTTTTTCAGATACAATGAGGGAAATTTTCTTTGATCAGGGGCATCATATAATTATCTCCAAAGAACAAGACTGGATTACTGTTGCTCGTCGACATCTTGGTAAGAATGGCCTTGGTTGTATAGATTCTATAAACACAATTGATGATTTCGGAGGTGTTGAAATTTCCACAACATCTTGTTTCCACCCAGCAATATTTTGCGGTATACTAAGCGGATGCTGGGAACGTGCTTATGGTCGTAATGTAAAGTCAGAATTTAGAATTGAATCGGGTACAAATATATTGAAATTAACTTCATTATCTGAAATTTCGCACCAATAAATCCCTGCACACCAGTGATGAAACATTATATCGTATCCTAGAGACAACTGTACGCCCCCTATGGGGGGCGAGGTGATTAATTGGCTCTGACACACAATCAATATGCTGTTGCTGCAATTTCTGCAACACTAATTTTAGCAGGTTTTTACACGATTATTGGTGCAGGATTAGCCACAGTATCTGGTTGGGAAGATGGTTCTTCTGACATAGAAACTTTAGAGACAGACACATTTATAGAAGGCAAAGATACTGATGGAGACGGTCTTCCGGATAGAATGGAACAGACTCTTTACGGTACTGATTGGAGACTGTCTGATACAGATAATGATGGTTTAGATGACGGTTGGGAAATAGATAATGGTCTTGACCCATTAGATAGTGGAGAAGCAGCAGCACCCGACCCACAAACTACTCAACCTGATGAGAACGATGAAAATACTGAATTGAATGAGACATTTCCTAATCCAGATAACGGGCCATTCGGTGACCCAGATAGAGATGGGCTAATCAATGCCGATGAAGCTTCCTTGGGAACCAACCCCAATCTTCAAGATTCTGATGGTGACGGATTAAATGATCGTTGGGAATCTCTCTATACTTACACAGTAGAAACACCTCAAGGTTCAATCGAATTACTAGATCCATTAGACGGAAATTGGGATTGTTATCTCTTAACTCCTGATGTCAAGGCTCAAATTAAGGCAGACATAGGCGCCACTATTTTCGATGAAATGGGTAATCAATTTGGACATTCATGTGACGCCCTATTAGATCTAGAGCAACCTGAGCCAGACGGTCTAAGAAATTACGTCGAGGAGAGGTACGATACCAATCCTTTAGCAGAAGACAGTGATGGAGATTTAATTGCGGACAGGTATGAAATAGCATTTGGGAATATTGATTTGTCAGTACATTGTGGAGTTACACAATTTGGTACTTTAACTCTAAAGGCTCCTTACCATGAATATATGTCCGGGCCTGGCGATATGACTTGGTTCGAAGAAGATATGGACGGAGATGGACGATTAAATGGCCCTAGTGATTGGGATTCTGATGGCGATGGGATGCCCGATGGATACGAATATTGCTATGCATTAGATAGTGATTCAAAGCGATTCCTTAACCCCGCAAATGCTACTGATGCATACGGCGATAGGGATGAAGATGGTCTTAACAACGTAGAAGAATATGAAGTCGCCTACACTTGGGGGCCAGAAAATTTCACTAGTCCCTTACTTGCAGATACTGATAATGATGGAATGCCTGATGGTTGGGAACATTTAAGCGGAATACATCCAAATGATGACGGTGCCAATGCACTCGAGGATCCTGATTTTGATGGTTATGATTCTGACGGAGATGGTGGAGTAAGGTTCGACGAACTAGTTGGTGTCAGTACTATTCATCTTATCTCCGTTGAACTTGGAGAATATGTTCCAGTTAACAAAACGATACTTTGGGTCCGAACAGTACAGAATAGCGTATACGTAAATATCCCCGTTAAAACTCAAACTGAAGGTTGGGTTTACGAAATTAACGTTGAAGTTGGAGACGAAGTAATGACTAGGACACAGGACTTAGCCATCATAGTTGAACAAGATGAACGTTTCACCAACTTAGACGAATATAATGCTAGAGATAGGGACGGAGATGGGATAACGGATGGTAGATCAACAAATCCTTTGATTGCGGATACAGATAATGATGGTTTAATTGATGGAATCGAAGTAATTGGTTGGACAATTCGAGTAGTTGATAATGGGGTAAAAGATGTACTTGTAAGGAGTGACCCTGGTGTTTTTGATACTGATAGTGATGGTTTATCTGATTCAGTAGAATATTATGAGACCTTTACTAATGCTACTGATAGAGACACTGATAGCGATGGCCTTGAAGATTTCACAGAGGCAATGGATGGTTTCTATTGGAATGTGACTGAAAAATATTTCACCAATGCATCATCCTTTGATACAGATAACGATGGTTTAGCGGATGGTGAAGAAGTAGTCGATGGTCAAGACCAGTACATCACTCACGGAAATAATGCCGACAGTGATGGTGATGGATTAGATGATGGTGGAGAAGTTCTGTTTATCCCTAGGCCTTGGCAAGCAGCAACTAATCCTCTGATTAATGATACTGATGGAGACGGTCAGCCCGATGGTTGGGAGATGCAAGTGTTCTCAATTCAACAGAATACTAAAAGCCACAGTTTATGGATTAGCACTACAAATTGGTTGCCTCCTGGTTGCGATAATATGTTTGAATGTGGGCTTGGTCCTGGCGGATGGGTTTGGACAAACTATGTACAAGGTTTCTCAACATCTGGAGATAGAGACGGTGATGGTGTAATGGATCCGAAATATTTCCTTCATGAGATGAATCTTTCAGGATTCGTAATACCAAACAATGGTAGATGGGCTCTTGATCCAGCTTATGGTGCTCTATCCGATAATATATATGATATTGATAATGACACTCTAATGAATCAATTAGAGGCTCCAGATAGATGGAATACTAATCCTGTCGATGACGACACAGATGGGGACAAGTTACCAGATGGTTGGGAAGTTTACTATTCTGGTGAAGCTATTTCTCTAGGCCTAGCAGATAATAATTCACTTAATGCATTAGGTGCAAGAGGTCCAATGGACCCATCAATGATAGATTCCGATTTAGATGGTATTGATGATGGGCAAGAAGATTTTGATAGTGATGGACTCAATAGAAGTAACTTACTAAATCGTTACTGCCCTGGGTGGAATGATCAGCAAAATGCGGAATGCCATATCGACCCTATGACCGAATATGGTAAAAAATTCTATGATGATCTTGAGAATTATACAAATTTCGAAGAGATGCAGAATGGTACTAGTCCTATCCTGAATGATACAGATGGAGACCAGTGGAATGATGGTTCCGAAGTGTACCACCAAGACCAAGATGGGGACGGCATGTGGGCTGGATGGGAGTATTTCTTTGGGTTTGACCCGTTTGATTCTGCCGATGCCAATATTGATTCAGATGGCGATGGTGTCTTGAATAAATGTGAGAATAAATGGAATACTAATCCAAAAGATCCTGTAAGTTTCCCTAGTCAAGGTGAACTATGCAATCAGTTTGAGTGACTTTTAGTATGTCCTGGTGGATACTTCCTACGACTGCCGACATAGGTATCCGTGCGTTTTCATCTTCACCTGAAGGTACAATTGTCGAATGTGTACTGGGTTTACAATCGATTCAGGTTTCTAATAAATCTCCCGATGCACTGAATCATTTAACGCGTTCTACTGGTGTTTGGACAATTTCATTGACCGATAACGACTTAGAAAGAGGTCTTGTTAAGTTTCTTGATGAAGTATTATATCGTGGTGCAGTTGAAGATCAATGGTTAGTTGACTTAGTGGTTAGAATAGATTCTGATTCTATTTCAGCACAGGTTTCTTGGGTAAATTCTGAGTCAGTGGAGAGAGAGATTGAAATTAAAGCAGTAACGTTACATGAGTTAGTTCTAAGAGAAATAAAAAGTAAAGAGACTGTATCTGGAGTAGAGCCCGATATACCAAGTTTTGAAGGACCTGGATGGATGGCTCAGGTAGTTCTGGATATTTAAAAAATCATCTTTCTTTAATCATTCTATGATTTCTTCTATATTTTCTCTGTTTTGAAATTCATCTAGAATCTCTGCTGTTTCTTCCGCATCATTTGATAATTTTTGAATGAAATAAACTCCTCCAGAGATGATCGCTATAATTATCACAATAAATATTGGTATCATATTGAAGCTTTCCTCCTCAGTATTCTCCCAAATGACTGAATTGGTAGATATAGATCCTCCTCCGAATGCGGTATCGTTAACTAGTTGTGTGGGGGTTAATATATCGCATGTAAGGCCGAAATTCCCGGGATTAATATTTCTCCAACCGAAGTTAACTTCTATTTGTTCGCCTGGTTCTATCATGGCATTCTGATAACCTCCTATGTCTGCATCGATACTCGTTTCTGTGATGTCACAATCAAAATATAGATTTGCTGTCTGAGTGCCTCTATTTGCTAAAATCGCTGTAATCTGATGTGATTTACCTGTTTCCAAGAAATCTTCATCTCCAGTTACAGTTAGTGAAACCCACTCGATAAAGGGCGTATTAAGTGATCTTAAATCTATATTTTGATCCCATGTTAAATTCGTTCCCGATGGCCCATAATTACTGATGTTGGAAATTGCAGTATTCCAAGCAGTTCTATATTCTGAAATAACAACTGTAGCGCTTTCTCTTGTAACAGTTAGATCAAACCATCCTATTTCTACCACTCTTTCTCCGCCTTTATCAATCAAAGATAAGCCATCCTCTCCACTAAATGACATAATTGATAATTCGTCTCCATTCGGTGAGTTTCCTTCTATCGAATATTCAACTCCTTCGGAATCAAAAATTAATATTTGATTTTCTATAACTCTTTCCCATCTGTCAATCAATTCATCCTTTATCAGAACATTATCCCAACTAATAATTGAATATGGTTTTAATTTTACATAATGATCATCTTGACTACCTAAAATCTCACTATTTTCAATATGTAGAGATGCCTCATTTGTAGTCAATAAGATAGGGCAACTACCTTTAATCGTAGAATCTATAATGATAATCTCACCGCTTGAAGAGATATCTATTCCATTAATTGTAGAGTTACCTATAATTTGCAGAGTTCCCAATGAATTTATAGATACTCCATTTTCTCCATAAAGTAACATATTATCTGATATTAAGCTGCTTGCCTTATATTCATTAATGATTATCCCAGCAGGAGTTTCTAGGATAATACTGTTGATAATTGGGAAAATACCGAATCCATCGAAGCTGAGTTGAGTGTCTTGTCCACCTTCTGGTATCTGTATCTCGAAAGTATCTCCACTCATTGATAGTTCTTCTATTTCATTAACATATACTTTACTCCCATTTAGAGAAAATGGTTCTTCTGAAACTATTATTATATTCATTTCTTCAAGATATTCTCCCGTAGGTATAATTAATTTAGACATATTTTCACCTATTGTACTCAATGAACTAGCCCTTTTTTGAGATATTATCTCGCCATTTTCGACAAGATCTAGCCTCCCACCTTCCTCGATATAAATTTCCGCAACTGATGTAAAAGTAATTACTGAACTTATGGTGAGTTTCCCGTTACTCTTTATGTAAATATTTTCACTTATATCTGTATCAGTTGACCACTCGACTACTTCATCTATGATAATTCCACCATTATCTTCTCCTAAAACTGGAGAAATACATAAAATCATCACAGAGGAGAGTAAAATTAGACTTTGAATCACTGCCAATGCACGGGACATGTATATCTGGGCTCCGCAATAGTCAATTAAATCTTGGGCGTCCTGTAATTTACGAATGCATGGATTCATGTTGAGATGCCTTTACGAAGCGATGTGTCTATTTATCCTGAAGCCTTCCAAACCGAAGATCCAATGTCATTTTTCGTAAACGTGTTATGTGTATTATTGATGTATGGTTCCGCTTATCTCGCTAATACAGGCGCTATGTTATTCGGTAAATGGATCCCTGGAAAAACAGGTATGCGTGTATTTATTATTGATAATGGCCGTAACTATTCAGATGGATTCCGTATATTTGGTGATGGGAAATCTTGGAATGGACTAATTGGAGGCGGTATTTTCAGTGGTATTCTTTTTACATTGGCTCATAGATTATGGGGCTCTAATGGTGCTGGAGCGCCTGAAGCACCATTTGTAGATCCATTATTATTAGCTAATCCCAATGACTGGTTTTGGTTATTTGAAGGCGGTTATGGCAGTTCTTTCGCGGCATTTACTATGGGTTTCATCTTAGGTGTTTCTTGCATGTTAGGTGATCTTTCTGGTTCATTCATAAAACGTAGGAGAGGACTAAAAAGAGAAGGAGATGAGAGTTCAGAAGCTCCTTTATTAGATACAATTCCATTTGCAATAGCGATATTTCTGACTTCTTTCATATTATTTAATGATCAGATAATAACTCATCCAAACTTGGTAGAGGAAATATTATTCTTATTGCTGATAACTCCGGTTATTCATCGTTCTTTCAATATAATTGGATATAAGTTTGGATTGAAAGAGGTTCCATACTAGTACATAATTCAAAACTCTTGTTAGAATCCATTAATTCCTTGATTACATTGGCCGACACATGGTCGGCATGGATGTCCTAGTAGTCGGAAGTGGAGGGAGAGAGCATGCTCTTGTCGAAAGTCTTTCTGAAAGTAACTCAGTTAATCTAGTTCATGCATCCCCTGGAAACGCTGGAACTGCAATTTCAGGGACTAATCATCCTGTTCCAGTAAGTGATATTGAGGGTATTATTTCACTTGCAAAGGATTTGGGTGTTGATCTAGTCGTTGTAGGCCCTGAAGGGCCTTTAGTGGCCGGTTTATCTGATAGGTTAGAAGAAGAAGATATAGCCTGTTTTGGGCCTAATTCAATAGGTGCTAAGCTGGAAGGTTCGAAACTCTATGCTAAAGAGATAATGAAATCTCTTAATATTCCCACTGCAGGACTCATAGTAGTCGAAAATATCGAGAGAATCGATGAAGCACTGGATACCTTTCCTCCTCCATGGGTTGTAAAAAGAGATGTGTTAGCAGGCGGAAAAGGAGTTGTCGTGACCGAAAATCGCTTACAAGCCTTCCAAGCACTAAAAGAAGGTGTTGAACTTGACAATTATGTGCTTCTTGAAGAATTTCTTTCAGGTGAAGAGGCTTCTGTATTGGTAATAATGGATGAATCAGGATATATTTGTCTACCTGCAAGTCAAGATCATAAGAGATTGTCAGACGGCGATACTGGGCCCAACACTGGAGGCATGGGTGCCTATGCTCCTGCTCCTATATACACTCCAGCGGTGGAACAAAGGACCGTGTCTGAGATCATCGAACCGATGCATCATTTCCTTCGTAATCAAGAGGTCCCATACAGGGGGTGTCTGTATGTTGGTTTGATGATAAATCCTGATGGTGCGCCTAATGTTGTAGAGTATAATGTGAGATTCGGAGATCCTGAAACACAAGTGACCTTACCTTTGATTTCAAGTGACCTCGGGAAATTACTAATGTCTTGTGCTCAAGGTGAGATTTCGAACTATAATTTCACCACGTATTCTCACTCTTCTGCCACCATAGTTCTCGCGTCAGAAGGTTATCCGAGTAAATCGATTACCGGAAGAAATATTATTGGTGCAGATACAAGTATCGAAGAAGGTGAGATACGTGCATTTATCCATCACGCAGGAACGTCAAAATCTGCATCCGGAGAATTAGTTTCTGATGGTGGTCGCGTGCTCGCAGCAACCGGAATAGCGCCTGATCTGAGTACTGCTATTGAAGCGGCTTATGAAGTGATTAGAAGTGTAAAACTAGTAGGTTCTCACTATCGTTCAGATATTGGTCACAGAGGACTCTGAGACAAATATTTTAGGTTAATTTGATTCACTATCAAAATAGTTAACCCACTAACGGTTATAACATCTCCAATTTTCGCCGCAACACTGAGCCTACAGGCTCGACAATATGGTGATGAATAATGAACGATGATAATGATGCGACTGTTAGCGTATTTTCTAATGAGAATTTACTCCCAGTTCCTGCGGTGCTAGCAACTCTTTTGGTGCTCTTCTTTGGAACTGACTATGTCGCTAATGGTGGAATAGAAAGCGACGGATATGTAGACATCCTGATCTTACCAGTTATCGCTGCTTTAGCCGCGTTTCTTGGTATGATCTTGAACACATTTGGTGAATCTTCATCCGTTACTAAATCTAGAAATTCCCTTGTTTCAATATTAATTATATTTATTTCATATCTATTGATTGAATTTTCTATACTTGAACCTTTAGAAGGATTTACTTTTGCGTTCATGGCTGTATCTTCACTTCTTTTGTCTATCTCAGACAGAAATGAAGAATTGACAATATTGCTTTCAGTAGTAATAGGTTTCCATTTAGCCATTTCTGCAGCAACTAGATATTCTCTTGATGAGACTTCATGGGCAGGCAATCCAGATGAGTTAATCGACGTAGTTCGTAGTTCGATTGCTTCAATTTTCTTTGCATCGTGGGCCGCATCAATATCGTTAGGTGTACTCCTAACATTGGTAATGAGGGGTCGTTTTGCAACACCGGGTAAAGGTTCTTGGTTCAGAGACTTACCTTCCATTATGCCTAATGTTGGTATAATTACTGCAACTGTAGTATTTGTGGTTAACTTAATCCCAGTAATCTGGTTGAGTACTTTTGACGATGTAACATCCTATGATAATCATCTATATTTAGGCTCTGTGTGGGCTATTTTTGCTACAATAGTCGTGATCTTCGTATCTTTCTGTAATTCTGAGAGGTGGCATGTTTTAGGCACAGTAGTCGCATTAAATTGGGTTATGTACACTCTAGCTCACTTACAAGAAATTGGTAACGACTTGCCACTTTCACAACTTAATGGCGACGGCAATATTAGCTTATTCACGTGGTTCTTGCTAGTATTCTGGTTGAATGTAGGTGGGATGATGATTGCAGCCAGTGGTCGTTTTGGCGATATATCACCTCGAAGAGATAATTCTGAATTCCGTAAATGGTGGAATCTTCATTCATATGGAGTTATGGTTAGTTTAGCACTTTTTGTTGCTCTAGCAGTAAGAGTTGGATGGAATGTCCTTCCTGCAATGAATGCTGCAGGTACAGGACTTTGGGACATGTCTGGTGGTTCAGATCCTTGGTACATGAAGCGCGTGGTTGATTACATTGTTCTCGAAAGAAGTCATCTGATAGTTGATGCCGATAGAGCATACCCAATGGTTGCTATCAATCCTCGACCGCCTCTCTTTTCTTGGTCACTTGCCTTGGGGGGAATTCTTCTTTCTTGGTTATCTGGTATGTCTCTTGAAACATCGGTATGGTGGAGTGTTGCTGCATTACCTGCAATTTTCGGTGCGCTAATTGTACTTCCAATAGCTGCTTTAGCAAGGAAAATGCACAGCAATATGGCGGGTATTATTTCTGCATGGTTAATTGCATTAATGCCTGGTCATATCAGTCACTCTACATTTGGTCTTGCAGATCACGACGCCTTTGCTATGCTTTTCTTGGCAATCGCATTCTATTACTGGGTTAAAGCAATGAATCACCTTACTAATCAGAGATTATTCAATACTCCTAGTTTGAGTCCACTGTATATTGTCGCTGGTATGAGGCAAATGTGGTCTGAAAATACCAAGGTAATGACTAATGCAACACTTGCTGGTGTTTCTTTCGCTATCGTAGCCCTAGGGTGGAAAGGTTTCGTTTACGGCCCAGGTATCTTATTTATCGCATTCGCGTTCCAAGTATTTTTCAATATGTTCCGTCGAAGAGACAGCTTACCTATTACCGCAGCATCATTGCAAATGATGTTAACAGCATTTGTAATACCTCTTCCTTTCTATTGTAGGCCTGAACTCGGTCTATTATTCGATCCAAGTGGTTTCCAACCAATGTTCTACATTATCGGATTCACACTCGCATTAGGTTGGATATCTTCCTCATACAGGGACAGACCGTGGTTATTGGTGCTTGGAAGTACTGTAGTCCTGATGGGTAGTATACTCGCAGTACTTTACGCGCTTCAATGGTTCAATATGTACGATGGATGGGATGTACTGTTTACTGGAGGATTTTACTTCTCTAAGAACAAAATATTCGGAACAATTGGAGAAGCACAAGCACCTAGTCGCGGTGTTCTTTTCGCATCGTACGGTCCCATTGTATCTTTGATAGCAATATTTGTATCAGTAATGTTACTTTGGAGAGGCGCTAGGAAAGAAAAACAAAGCCATATTCTTCTTGGATTATGGGTTATCATTGCTATTTACATGGCTTGGTCTGCAGGGCGTTTCATATTCAACGCAACACCTGCAATTTCAGTTGTGGGTGGTATAGGAATTGCCATGATGTGGAATTATGCGAATTTCTCTGGTTTCGCTAAAGAATGGCGCAAATCAGGAATTGCAACTCCACGTACTCGTTTTTGGGCAAATTGGTCAGCATCAAAGAGACATCCTGGAGTTCCAGTAATTCTTCTTGTTTTGATGTTAGTTTGTACACAACATATCACTTATGGTATAGACTCAGGGATTCCAAGAGGGGAACAATCTGCATCAGATGTCGATAAAACTATTCATGATATTACTCCAGATATCTTAAGGCAAGAAGTATTAGGTATATCTCTCCTAAATAGTGAGAATTATGATGCCAATGGTGATCTCTGGTATATGGGTACTTTTGGGCCTGGATTTAATTCAGGTTCATGGAATATGGCCTATGAATGGCTCTCTGAGCAAGATGCCGAAGTAAGTTTTTCAGAACGTCCTGCATTTGTTTCGTGGTGGGATTATGGTTTCCAAGCACTTGCTCAAGGGCAACACCCAACAGTTTCTGATAATTTCCAGTCAGGTATTCCAAATAGTGGTGCTATGCTATTATCTGCTAGTCAAGAAGATACGCTTTCATTATTCATTACCACACTAGCCCAAGGTGACCGTAGATCAACCGATTCTTCTGGATTTTCGGATGAATTCGAGGCATTACTATTGGATGGTCATATGACTCAAGAACAATACAATGAGTTCAGTACCATAATGAGTTTCGGTATGGATGGATCTGATGTAGTTCTAAGCAGATCATTGAGTGTGGTAGCAGTCGATGGCCAGTACGAATTATTGAGAGGTTATCAATTAGAATCTAATGGTATCCCAAGTTCTGATGAATTATGGGTAGTACTCGAAGATGGAGAAATAATTTCTGAGATGTCTACTAATGAAGAATCTGCAATCGACGAATTCAATGATGCTAGAAACTCTATTTCTGATTTAGATAGATACCCTAAGGGGCACGATATGGAAGGGGAATTAGTAATTCAATTCTATGATATTGCAGGTTACAGATATACGCCCGATTTAATTGAAGACTTTGATGATGTTTCTACTGCTCTTCATCGTATTAATGCCAAACTCGCTCTAAGTAGAGCTTTCTTGTTACAGATGTTTGATTCTGCAGGAATAAATGATCTATACCATGATATTTCTACAGATTTAGTTTATGATGTCCAAAATTATGAGGGGCCATTAGGTGAGATGATTTCTCGAAACAACGAAATTAGATATTTCGCAGTAGATAATCGTCTTTATCCACTAGGAGGCCAGTATTATGAAGATTATAGCTACCACCAAGGTCAAACTACGGGTATTTTCCATGCTCCAACTTCTTTATCTGGATTAGAAACTGAAACATATATTTCCTCTGTTTATCAAACTCAGAGAGGCGATGGACCCATAATCCCTCGTACTTCTGCAGAATATGAAACAGAATATATGAATGATGTAATTCGTCAACAATCAGGTGCTCTAACTGATGTTAATGAAATGATTAGAATGATAGATATCGATTACCAACATCAACCAGAGTTCTTCGATACAATGGTTGCGAGAATTTACGTTGGATATGGTACTTCGACTCTTGGACTACCTGGGGATGCAGAACAACCTGCCCCTCATTTCTATACTTCTGGTGCACCTGGTTCATATCTAGAGAATGCATATCCTCTTCCTGGTGCAATGATGAATCATATGGTTTTATCAAATTGGTATCATCCAGATTGCGAAACAGATGAAGATGGTAACTTAACTGATTCTGATTGTACAAATCTTGGTATTGGAAGTGCTAATACTCAAGTTAAAATAATGAAGTATTACAGTGGAGCAACTATAGAAGGAGTCGTTGAATTAGACGGTGTAGGCCCTGTTCCAAATGCAAAAATTCTGATTGAAAGAGATGCATTCAGTGGAGAAGAGGTCGAGATTGATGGACAAATCATAGATAGAGATCAAAGAACTTACTGGATTCCTATAGGTACAACAGATGCAAATGAAAATGGAGAATACAATTTCATAGCACCTGCAGGTAAAATCCGAGTTTCAGCGTTCTATGGTGAATCTGATCTAGAATCTGCCAGGACTCAAATTATGACTACTAACGTAGGACAATCTCTTGGAGATATTTTTGAAAGTGAGACTACTGACGTTAGACTTCTCAATCCTATAACTGGGATATTAGGTAACGTATCTGGTTCTACTTGGTTGTCGGAGACTATTGTTAATATCTCAGGTTCTGATGGTCATAGTAATGGTGAATCAGTAATTTCGGTTCCTATAATTGTCGAGCCTGCATCTTCCATAGGCCGATTAGTCTGGGCGGGCACTGAAGCATTTTCAGGTGATTCATTAGACGATGCCACTGTTGAGCTAACACCTTCTTGGGATATGATAGATGCAGCACCTTATGTTCTGTCGATTTCTGATGGAACTATAGATGGTGATGACCTTAGATTTGAAGGAACAGGTGAAGTAACATTCACTGGAGAGGGAAGTGTCATTACTCAAACTACAGCCACTATCTCTGACTTCACAGGTAATTATACTCAAACTGTATTCAATAATCATAGTATTACTGGAGATGGTGAATTCGCAGGTAAGGGGATTATTGATGGTATAATAAATGATGATATTTCTGAATTAGTTAATTGTGATGTTAATGAGACAATGCCTGAGAATTCTACTTTGTGTATGCAATCTGATGGTAAATATCTTCTCAATGGAATAGTTAACGCTACTGGGCGCTTTACTGCTAATGGTGTTGCATCATTTACCCAAAAATTAGTTCAATCAACTTTCATTGGTTCAGGTGTATTCTCTACCGACACATCTAACTCTGAATTAACAAGTTATGGTACAATTAATGGAACTGGTTCATTCACAGGCACTGGTATTTTTAGTGGCGTAATGGTCCAACCAGGTACATTCCACATTGTTGATGCTATTCCAGGATCATACGATGTTGCTGTAATCTTCAGTGATGGTACACACGTTGCTATTGATGATGTCTATGCTATATCTCAGTCCTCTAATGCTCCAATCACAGAAATTGATATCCATGGAGGTTCTATTTCTGCTGAACTAGTTGATCAGACTGGTAACCCAATAATGTCTTCAATAATTCTGAGGACCAGTGAATCTAATGTTTCTGATGCAATATATGATTGTAATGATGTTCAATATGCTCCTTGTCTAATCTCTCCTGAATTAACATGGGATGATGATGAATTAATAGGTTCTAAAATCACCTTTGGACCCATAATGCCGGGAGAATATATTGCTGAACTGGATATTGATGGCGACGGCTTTTCTGAATTATACGCTGAATATATATTTGATGCAAATGCAGCATCTTCATTTGTTTTCCCATCACCGGTCCCTAATACGTCTGATTTGACGTTCCAATTGTTAAGTGGTGACGCTCAGTATCTCAATGACTTAGATTTGACATTATATCAGAAAAATGGATCTGGAACTCCGGTTACAGCAGTTTTCAATAATATGACTGATGAATACTATGTCGAACTTACACCAGGTACATGGATTTTGAACTATACTTTGTCGGATACTGAACAATTATGGGAAGAAATTGAAGTAGGAGATGATGATTTTTCCTCTGTTTATGAATTTTATACCAGTCAAGTCGTAACTGGGACATTATACTATAATGAAAATATTAATGAGAATCTTGTGGATGAAAATAAAACTTTAGAATTCGTACCTATTGTTTTCTATTGGGATGACTTTAGCACTACGGTTGAAACCTCGTCTAATGGTACATTTTCTTTGGTTCTGCCTCAGGGGACTGTAGTTGATGCAGTGACTCAAATAGGGACTAATCTGAAATTAGTTAATGGAACACAGTTTACAGTTGATTCTGATATGGAAGATATTGAAATGGTTGCTCGTCCAGGTCAATCAATTTCAGGTATTATAAGTATCAATAGAGCGGATAATTATTACAATTCTAATGTAGGTGGTTGGGAATCTGCTACAGTAGTAGCAGAAAGTTCGGACTATGATGCGAAGTGGCGTGCTCAGACTAATGATGGTGGTTCTTTTGAGATGGTTCTACCAAAGGGTGAATGGGAATTCTCAGTAATTTCTGAAGACTTTACGTCTGGTACAAATACAACTAATGTTGACAATAATAACAACACTATAGAGATTATAATTTATCCAGTTGATTCATTATTATCTGTAGATTTCTTCTTAGATAACTCAGGAGATAATAATATCTCTAATGGTACTCCTGTAAATTATGATTTCACACTTATTTCTTTAATCAATGGATTAGATTATCAAATAGATATTGATAATTCATCATGGAATGAAACAGGTCATGCAGATGTATCTGTTGAACCGGGTATTTATCGGATATCTGTAGAAATTTCTGATGCAAATAAAGGTGATTTGTTTGGAACTAGAATTATGACTGGAGAAGTTGATTTCCAAGTAGGTATGGATTCCTCAACTGTTCAACGTTCAATTGGTTTTGATCCTGAATGGCGTGTAAATATGACTTTCACTAATGAAAGCGGAGGACCTCTATCTGAGCAACTAGTTAGATTAACAAATGTTGAGAATGGTTGGATTCTTTCAAGAACAACTGACATTAATGGGAGCATTGTAGATTTCATTGCCCAAGGCGATTGGATAGTTACTACTGAAACAGTAAATGATGGGATTAAAGAGGGTCTAAGGACTCTAATCACAGTATCTTCTGAAATCACCTCTGAAGGGTTACAAATGTCTACAAGTCAGCTATCTGAAGTTTCTTTCACTTTAACAGAAGATGATTCTGACTCTGCTCTTTCAGGAATTAGTTTGTCACTAGAATCGTCAGATGGATTAGGTTCATTCAGTATAGAGGCAACTAATTCAACTGGCTTCACAAGTGCCGATCTAGTATCTGGTAATTGGATAGTATCTCTTAATTATACAGAGGGCGGTAAGAGATGGCTAGTTGGCGACAATTCTCTAGCGGTTGTTCTAGGCAACGATAATCATTACAATTTGACTGCAAATCTATTTGTGGCTCTATCAGGCAATGTATTCTGGGACCTTAACGATAACAACGCATCAAATATAGGAGAAGGTATTTCTGGTGTAAATATGGAATTCTCTAATGACTTACTTCCACTAATCTCTATTGATTCAAATGATAACGGCGATTGGGAATTATTTGTTCCTGCTAATACTACTTGGTCAATTAATACATCTTATGATGGATTCGAGAATGTGCAAGAAAGTGTTGCAGTTTCTAATGTCCCCAATGATTTAAGTCTAGAATTAACAGCAGGTTTAGTTGATGTTTCAGGTAATATTTCTTATGATCTTGGAATATCTAATATTCCTCTGGATGACATAATTGTCTCAATAATACCTACTGAAGGTTTAGTTCGAGATGCAGTATACCCAGTTCTTAATTCAACAGACGGTGTTTGGTCTGGCGAATGGTCTGCTCAGTTAGAACCTGGTCTATGGATTGTAAGTGCCAGTGTTCCAAATCAAGATCTAGTGATAATGGGGCTATTAGATGTAGATGTTGTAGATGGTGGCACTCTGGAGATGGAACTAACCAGAGGTGGTTTACTTGATGTAACTACTGAATGGTTAGATTATGATGGTGTTTCTCGAAATATAGGTGAAATTAATGATTCTAACGTTATTATTGATATTGGATTTGGAATTAAGTGGATACAGGATGTTGATGAAACGGGGTCTCTTAGCCTTCTTCTTCCAAATGGAAATGTACAATTTTCAGGTGAGTTTGATGTCGAACAAAGAGGAATATCTATGCAATATATGGCAGGCCTTGGAGTAGATGTATATTCAGGTCAAGAATCTCCAATTCTGAATCTATTATACAATCGTATATCTAATCATGAAATTTCTATTCAAACTCTGAACCTCACTTCGGGTGATGATTCATATATTGGTTCTATGAGTGATGTTGATCTTGTGGTCAATGACACTGATGGTTTTGTACCTGTAGAATTCACATTAGGAGTTGAATATTTAGGTCATGAATCATATGATCTTTACAATGTTGGTGGCGGGATATCTGGTTCAGATGGTTCAGATTGGACTTTAGAATTCAATAATGGTTCAGGTGATTGGAATACTTCTACTCAATTTGAAGTAGGCCTAGATAATACTTTGATGTTTAATGATCTGAGTATTAGAGTAACTCCTGCTAATCAATCAGTTGCCCACTCATTCGAGGAAGGTCACAAGATTACAATTATTGTTTCAACTCAAGATGGTTATCAAGAAACTCATGAATTGATAGTTAGAGTTCCTCAAATTCATGGATTCGTATTGACAAACCCTATGGAAGAAGTCTATGGAGTTGCTCCAGGTGAATTAATCATCGTACCTATTGAATTTACTAATTCAGGAAATGGTGATGATAAGTTTGAGTTTGGATTTGATGATTCAGAATTACCAGATGGTTGGAGTCGAACAGGACCAACAAGCCATACTCTAGGTGGATTTGTTAGCACTACCCATAGTGTCACTGTGGTGGCTCCTGATGTAGATAATGATGAAGAATTTACAATATATGTCACTCCAACAGATAAGGCTGGGAATACATATGAAATCATTGAAATTGATATTATGAGTTCCCATCCTATCCTTAAGATAGAAAAGGTCCAAGCTCGCGGTGGAGGTGAACCGGTTGCAGGCGGTCAAATTACATACGTAGCAACAGTTTCTAACGATGGTCTAGTAGACGCAGAGCAAGTAGAACTTCTTGCAACTCTTTGTAATGATGTAGCATGTAACAATCCTACTTCTGTTAGCGCATTAACGGTCTTAGATGTGAATGCTCAGTCAGATACCCTTTACAGCTTCTTATTCGATCTGTCGGATATTTCGACTGCTCCTTACTACCTAGTACTTGAAATCAATTCTAGTGTATTCGGCGAAGAAAACGTTGACGATAGTCATTGGAATGAAGTCGATGGTATAATGATTGGTTCAAAGAATGTGGATGTTCGTTCACCCGCTGTAAGTGATGATGAAAGTACCGACTGGATACCATATCTATTAATTGCAGGTTTGGCCATTATTATACTATATTTGACCAAATCTAAATCCCGACGACCTGGCGCTCCTTTCTGAGATTATCAGAACTGAATAATTTTGAGAACAGAGATTCTTAAGTGTAATCTCAATCTCAGAGTTCGTAAGGTGTTAATTTGGGATCTATAGAAGACTTGGATTTACTCCCTGAACCTGAAGATTTCAGGATGTTAACTGCAATTGATCCATATGCGCCAGGGTATGCAGGTGCAGAATATGGTCTGACAGATGATGAGGCGCGTCAGTTACGATGGCCAATAGGTCCTATGAAAAAATATATCTGGCCTAATGGCGCTATATTTTTCTCAATATCTACATTACTACTCATCGCTAGTTGGCCTTGGGTAAGTGCATTCCTAGTCCCTATTTTGCCAGATTCAGAATGGGCATATCAAGACTCAGGAATTCGTCAACTACAATCTGAAGGGTATTTTGGTGAGGGAGTACACGTATGCATAATAGATACTGGTATTGACATGGGTCATCCAGATTTTTCTCATCAGAAATTAGTCGGATTTAGAGACTTCGTAGATGGAAATCATGAACAGATAAGAGATGTTGGTAAAGATTCTCATGGTACTTTGATGTCAGGGATATTGATTTCTAATGGTACATTTAAGGGGGCTGCTCCCGAAGTAAGTCTATCTGTTGCTTTAGCATTGGATGACGAGGGCACCTCAGGTTCTGGTGATCGTGTAGCACAAGCAATAAGGTGGTGTAGAATTACTCAAAGAGTAGATATTATTTCTCTAAGTCTTGGAGGGCAACCATCTGATTTCTTGTCTTTATCACAAACTAATATCGCAGTTCAAGAGGCACTCGAAGTAGGGATATTCGTTGTTGCTGCTGCGGGAAACACCGGTTTAGATACTAGTGTAAATGATGTATCTCAACCTTCTAGTATTTCGGGTGTAATATCAGTCGGTGCAACAAATAAGGCAGGAAATGTGTGGGGTAGTAGCGCTTATGGTTCTTCTACAGATCCATACTTTGGTGCCGAGAGAGAATATCCAAATCAAAAACCTGAGGTCATCGCCCCTGGAGTGAATATATTTTCAACTGCATCAAGTAGTCTTTCTTCACCATATGCATATTCATCAGGTTCTAGTGATTCTACAGTATTCGTTACGGGTTCATTAGCCTTAATACTTCAGAAATATGGTGATGATATCGCCGGAACTGATGGAATAATAGATAGTGATGAAATGCAAAAAGTCAAACAGTCATTAGCAATCTCTTCTGATAGAGGTAATTTTGAAAATAATGGTCACGACTCACACTCTGGATATGGTAGCCTCAATGCATTAAAGTGGTCTGAAGAAGTCGCTTTTTCCTTCAATGCAATATAGAAATTAAAATTTCTGGAATATGATACTAAACCTCTTTGATGATACATAATCTGTCATATTAGGGTTAGCGTTGATAAATGATTCATAATACGGTAAAACATGTCCAAGCACCGTGCAAGAAGTTCCTTCCTAGTATTTCTGATGTTATCTAGTGTCCTCATTGCTTTAGTAGGTCCAGCTGCACCGGTAATGGCTAACAATGAAACAACCTCTGGGACAATTATTACATCTGAAACATGGTCTGGTACTCATCAACTTACAGGTGATGTCACAATTGCCTCTGGTGCTAAATTAATAATTCAACCTGGGACTACTGTTGTTTTTCCCAATGGGACCTATCTTGATGTTCGAGGGAACATTTGTGCAGGCGTCTCATCTTGTGGAGCAAGTGGGGATGCCAGTATGGCTAACAAGATTACACTTAGATGGACTGATCCATCAAATTCTAGCGCAATAGGTGAATGTAAAGGAATGAAGCAAGGGACTCAAGAAATCCAAGTAGAGGATGCATCATGCTTTGAGGGGATGTTAATCCGTAGTTCGATAGATCTTTCAGAGACTGGATTTAGACATATCACTTTCGAGGATGCATGGGGTATTCCTTACTATATTGATTCTATTAATCGTTGGAGATATGGTGCTATGGTTATCGATGGAGCATCTCCAACTCTGACTCAAATGCGTTTCACTAACATAAATACAAGTAGTGTATTGACTACAAATCTGGCTCAGCCTACATTTGAAGGTGGGACTTATGTTGCTGGAAGTGATGATAAGAGTGGCGTAGGTGGTTCTGCTGTCCAGATTTATGGTTCTGGGACTCAAATCTCACCTCTTATCATGAATTCTCCATTTTTTATTGGAACAGATAATGGTTGTGGAAATAATGATGGTGGCCGACCTACTCTTTGGGCTGAGGGCACATTTATCGAAATCAATGATGCAACAGTGAATACTGGAGACTATGGATTCGCTTTAGTGAGTTCTTCCGGAAGCCTAACTAATTCTGATATAAATGTCAATTGCAATGGTGTCGATATAAATGGAATAAAATCAGTACAAGGAGAGGATTTTACAATCGAAATCGGTAATAATGAGATTAATACTGATTCAGGTTCAGGAATAACGGCTTATGATGGAGCGAATGTTGAATTACACAATAACGATATTTCAGGAGTAAGTGAACGTTCAGGAATCACCGTCCAATCTAGTAAGGCATATATTCATCATAATGAAATAGGTCCTATTGGCGGGTGGAATGGCCTTTGGTTAACCGGTACTTTTGATGTTATTGCTGAATATAATAATATCGTAAATACTGCAAAAACACCTGTGCAAATTGGTGAATTATCGTCTTCAGGGCCATCACCATCTGCTTCAAGACTACACTTTACTAATAATACGGTTAGTGTGGATTCACCAGGTACTTGTTCTAGCTTCAAATACTGGGGTGGCGAATATACTTGTCCTGCAGTAAGTTTGTTCCGTTCAGGAGTTACGCTTTATGATAATGAGTTCAGTCTAGGTGGTGATGCTGATGGTATTCGAGCCATTGGTGGTTTATTAGACGTTCAAAGGAACATATTCAATACTCCTGGAACCGGTGCAGTGATTCGTAATTATGATAGTGGTTTTGCCAATACTCAGCAATATGGGTCATTAGGTTTCTTCTCTCTAAATACTTGGAACGGCATTGAAACTGCTTACAATATTACTAAGTCTTCAGTAACAGTTCAATCAGAATTTATTCCCAGTTCCCCTCCCGGTCTATTTCCAGTTATTCTAGACTGGCCTGATCAAGAGGCTTGGCCTGCAAATGGTTTTCAAGGCGCGATTATACCAACTCCTATTTCTGAATGTCCTAGTTGTGATAATTTAACTCCAATTAATTTTCCACTAGCTATGAGCATGGACAATAATTCTACTGTATTTACATTCGCGAATTTATCTAATGTTGATACTTCAAAAATTTATATCAAATCACAACCTACTCAATATGCAATTCAAGTACGTAGGGCAGAAATGGTTAGATTCCAAACTTTAGTCGATGGTATGGCTGTTGAAAATACCAATGTCCTCATTGAAGATGCATTGGGTAATGACCTTTATTCATTATATACTGATCAGAATGGATATACTCCTTGGTTTGCTCTAGCTTCTGATTCTCACCTTGATTTCCGTGGCCTCGCAGGAGGAGATAACCCAGATGGTTTTGCGGATGATGAGTATGAAGATTCATGCTCAGATGGAATAGATAATGATGGCGATTTAACTATCGACAATAATGATTTAGATTGTGACTATAGTGCAGGTACTCGGGAGTTATCTCGTTACTATTACACCGCCTACCGTTTCGGATTCGGTTATGCACGGAGTGATTTCGTAATTCAAGATGCCACTTATCAAGATACAATTAATTTGTTTAATTCCGGTCCATCTGTTTCTGTGATACAATCGGATGGTCACTCTTTTAGGAAAATTGTTAATTTCACTGGTTCTGCTCATGATGGTCAATTAGCCGGTTTCTATGCTACGGATGAATTAGCTCAATGGGATCAAAAAGGATATATTCATTCAATCGAAGTTCGCGATCCATTCACAAGTGAGTGGAGTTCAGCGGGATTTGCTGTAGATAGCAGTGACGCAGAACCTGGTACCGTGACACGTTTTAATCATCCATTCAATTCATGGTACTATTCATTTGATATGACTAATTATCAGGAGGAAGATTATACATTCGAATTCAGATCTTTCGATGGTATTGATTACAGCCCAATAATTTCACGCACAATTAAGCTTAATGCGGCTCCTCCCGTTTTAACCGTTTCATCTCCAAGTGATGGTTCAACTTGGTCAGATGGAACAGTTACTTTCGAAGGTACTGCATATGACCAATATGGGTGCCCTATTGACTGTAGTAAAGATGTAGGTGAGGTTTATTTCTACATTAGTGGGCCTAATTTCGAAGGTACAACACCAACTTCTGGAGGTGCTGATTGGTCATGGACATGGGATTTCAGCGGCCAACCTAGAACTTCAGAGGAATATACATTCACAATTTGGGCCTCTGACTCTGATTTCTGTTTGAGTATAATTGATGAATGTGATGCAGTTACTATGACTTTGACTATTGATAATTCAAACTCGGCACCTTTCGTTAGTTTATTGTATCCTCAAGAAGGTCAGAGACTTTCGGTGACCGATACTACAATTGATGGTGTTGCAAGAGATAACGATGGTTCTGTATCAAGAGTTGATATAACAATCAGAGACATATACAATGGCGATATTATTGTCCATCAACAATCTGTATCTGAGTTTGATACCAATGGTGCCTGGTCTGCTGAATGGGATCCAACAATTCTTCAACACGATTTCGAATATGCAATTGATGTAAGGTCTTATGACGGTTATGACTTCAGTGGAATGACAACTATTGTGATTACTGCCGACAACCCCTCAGACGCCGGAAATAATCAACCTATATTCAATTCGGATGGGTGGTTAGATGAGATAGTATTGTATTGTGAAATTTCTTCACAATCTCAGGACAGATGTACTAAAGGAGAAATTGATTTGAATCAATTTTTCTATGATTTAGATGTAAATCAAGATTTAATACTATCAGTTTATGATGCTGATTCTGATGCTGATTCAACATCTCCTGCATTGGTAATTAATGTAGGCCAAGACGGTATCGCTACATATGATCCAATATCTATGTTCTTCTATGACAATAATATGGAAACTTGGACCTTAGAAAATGTTGTTTTCATGGCAACAGATCCTTTCGGTTCAAAGGAAATATCAAACCCAGTGACTTTTAGTGTTACGCCGATAAGTTTCCAAATTGATGTCCCTGAAGTTACTGTGATTCAAGACGGTGAAACCCTCATATTCTCAGGTGTAGGTCTCCCTGGCAAAACAGTTACAGTATTAATTAACCAAGTTCCAGCAAATAATACGATTGTTGAAGATAATTCCACATGGACGTTGGGCATTGCATCTTCAAGATTTAGTGATGGCTCAGTAACTCCTGTATTCCGATATGTAGGTGCCGACTACTCCAGCAATGTCAAAATCTCTGTTGGAACTCCTGATGAAGGTCTTTCTACAGGCATGATCGCCATAATCGCGCTTGTAATTATTGGATTAATTGGCGGCGTATTCGTATACTTTTATGTGGAAATCGAAGAAGATGATTCGGAAGATTCTTCTGATGAAGACAGCTCATCTGAAGGTTGGATTTGGGATGAAGAATCTAATGATTGGATAGAAGATCCTAATTATAATTCTTGATGACTCAAACGTTGGTCTTAACCACCGAAACTTCATGAGGTATTGCAGATTCCTGAACTATCATGAGTGCAGTGGGGCAGCCTAGACCAGGGGTCCAAGAAAGGATTTTGTTGCATCTCAGAGATTATGTCGAACATGCTGGTCGAGTCGAGGTGCCATTTGCACTATCTCAAATGGGTATAGCCAATGCTGTTGCAATAGCCAGATCCAACGTCCCTAGAGCAATTTCTGGAATGAGAGAACAAGGTCTTCTAATTGAAAGGCAGGCTCATGTAACGGGTGTTTCTCGTAAAAGAAAGGCGTATTTCTTGACTGATGAAGGATTAAAAGTTGCTAACTCTATTTGGGACAAAGTAAGCGTTCAACCCGTTCGTATGAAGCATCCTGATGGTTCAGTAGAGACGGTACCACTTGTTAATGCTCTAGAGATAACAGATTTACCGTTAAGGCATGTAGATATATTGAGATATATTGATGATAATGGTAGCATTGACTTATCCTTACTTACGGCTGAATTAATTGAGCGAGATTTATCAAAACATATTGAAAAGCAATTAGTTACCTCATATAATGACCTTCCTAGAACTAGAAAATTCTTTGGCCGAGAGAAAGAAGTTGAAGATATGGTGAACTTACTAGAAGTCAGGTCATCATCGATACTTGTGCCCGGTATTGCAGGGATAGGAAAGACTGCTTTAGCTGGAAAAATAATAGAAAGGTTTACTCATGAAAGAAATTTATTATATCATCGCTGTCAAGATTGGGAGGGCTCCCGATCTTTCCTTGAAGCTACTGCTGAATGGCAATCAACAATGGGGTCTAATGACTTATCAGATTATTTAGCAGCCACCCCCATTCCTCAATCTAATGTTGCTGTCGATTTGATAATTCAAGGGCTAAAAAACTCACCTAGTTTGATTGTAATTGACGATTTGCATAAGGTTGGTGATGAAACTTTGATTACAATATTAAGAGGGATTTGTATGAAAATTCCGAATCTTGATCAAGTAGGCGTAGTTATGTTCTCTCGTTCATTTAGGATGGTGGTTCCTGAGAAAGACTCTGAAGGTAAGATATTAACATTAGTTATGCCACTAGAAGGCCTTGATAAAGAATCAAGTAAACAAATACTTTCAGCAATGCCAGATATGGATGCATCTCAATTTATTCATATTTACTCACTCTCTAGAGGTCACCCTCTAGTTCTAGAACTAATTAATCGTGGGAGTGTTGGAGGCACATTCCACGCAACTTTAGAAACTTTTGTCGAGAAAGAAATTTTTAGTCGTTTATCGGGTCCACAGAAGAGACTTCTCGGTGCCATTGCAGTTTTTAGAGAACCTACGCCATTGGATGCACTCAGTGAATTAGACGCAGCGATTGATCTTTTGGATGAACTTGTCGAAAAAGGACTAGCACGACAGGCGGATAGTTCTAATTATGATGTTCATGATTTAGTTCGTGAATTTTTAGTACTTTCAATGGAAGAAGGGCTTCGTCAAGAATTACATAGTAACGCTGTTAATTGGTACAGGAATCGTAAAACAAGTGCTACTGATAGAATTGAACTAATACATCATCTTCATAATTCTGATAAAATAGACGAATTAACTAAAATTTTATCTACAGAAGGCCATACATTAGTTCAAGCAGGACATACTGAATTACTAGGTATCCTTAGAGCATTAGATAGAGAAGGCTTCGATTCTAAGTCTTGGGGTGTTGTCAGGGAACTTAGAGGGGATATCCTGTCTATACAAGGAAGATGGGATGAGGCGGAAAAAGAATATGATGCAGCCATCCCTATAGCCAAGAAAAATAAACAAAGTAAGGAACTTGCTCGACTTCTTTCTTCTCGAGCAGATATAGCAGTCAAACGAGGAGCAATGGATGATGCATTAGAGTTACATCGTCAAGCACTTGAAATCCAAATAAGTACTAGAGATGCAGTTTCTGCTGCTCGTTCGTATAATAATATGGGATATATTTTCCGTCGCCGTAGAGATAATAGGCACGCTTTAGAAGTTTATAGTAATGTAGAAAATTTATTAGAATCTGAGGATAACCCTGAATTATGCGATTCAAGAATTAGACTTGCATCTGCCTTTTTAGAAATGGGTGAGTTAGATCGTGCAAGGGATCATGCAATGCTTGCTCATGATGAAACTAAAGATAACGGTCAGGATACTTTACATGCTAGAGCAAGAGCAGTTTTGGGAAGGTATTATGCTAGAATGAAAGATAATGATTTAGCTATGTTACATTATTCTGGTGCTTTGGAAATACTCTCTGAACAAGCAGATCCTCACAGTGCTGTAGAGGTTGAAATGTTGCTGGGTCAGGTGCTTAGTGATGCAGGTAGAAAGGAAGAAGCATCTGAACACTATTTAGAAGGTCTTGCTTTAGCAGAAGCGAATGACTTCCGACATTTGAAAGGAGAACTTTTAGCGCGTTTAGGGGAAGTTGAAACCGACCGTTCACAAAGAATGGATTATTTACAACGATCTTTATCAGTATTCCGAGAACTTGGTGCAAATGATCGTATGAAAGAGGTTCAAAATTCCGTGCACAGGGTAGTGATGGGTCATTAATTCGTAGATATTTATGTTTCTTTACTTATTTATTTTCTAGAACTATTTTAAAATCTGGTCCATCTTGTCCCGAAATGAATATAGAACCTCCGAAATCATCTGCGATTTGCATCAAAACCTCACTTTCTGCAAGGTGAGGTGCATTATTCCTATCTGATAAATGGCACAATACTAATGTTTTCAAATTTGGTGTCAAAATTTCTTTGATTATATCTGCGGTTTGACTATTTGAGAGGTGCCCACCTCTCCCCATTATTCTTCTTTTCAATGAGTCTGGATAAGGTCCTTGCATTAATTTTTCATGATCATAATTTGCTTCAATAGATATATGCGAGCAACCTTTTAGATGACGTTTTAATTCTACAGTCGCTTCTCCTAAATCAGTGACAAAACCTGCTCTATTTCCATCGCCATTACTCACAATTAGTGCTATATTCTCTGCATCATCATGAGGTACAGGAATAGGTAAGACACTGATTTCTTCACTGATATCTAATCTTTCTAAATTAGCGAAGGTTCTACATTCACTGATAGGGTTCCAACCCATTTTTATCGCAGTTTCAGTATTTGAATAGAGTTTAGATCCCCATTTTTTAGAAGCTCTCAATGCTGATTTAGAGTGATCACCATGGTGATGAGTGACTATTATCGCATCAATTGTTTTCGGTTCTATATCAATTTTTTTTAATCTTAATTCTGTCTGTTTGAGAGAAAATCCACAATCAATAAGAATTTTTGAATTACCTGAAATTAATAGAGTAGAGTTTCCTCTACTCCCTGATCCAAGATGTATAATCTCTAATCCCATGTCAAGCATATTCACGGGCCTGCGCCAAGTCCTTCAATGAATCTGATTTATAGTCGTAAATATATTAGTTTCAAGACCGTAAATTCATAGTCAGAGTACGATTATTTATTGTGTTTGTCCGAACTACGCTCCATCATGGTCATAAATGCATGAAAGTCGCTAAGGGTAGTTAACAGGAGGTCATACCATGAGACGTAAACAAACTGCTCTTCTGATAACAGTCCTAATCCTGTCTAGTTTAGCCTTTGTTTCTCAAACTCGACCCCAAGCCCCTGTAGAAAATACCAACCCTGGTGAAGCAGCGGGGGGAGGTCCTCCTGTAACTGATGAGGATGGAGATAGAATTCCTGATTTCCATGAGGCGGTTCTATTCGGAGAAGATATTATTCTAGATACTGGTTCGGAAATTTTACGAATATCTGGTTTAGATTCTAAAAATGGAACAGATAATATGTCCGATCATGATAATGATGGCGCTAGCGCGTTGTTGGAATATTGTTGGCCCTATACTTTAGATAAATGTTTTACAGATAGAATTTCTTTAACTGGTAAACCAGGTGAATTGAGTGAATCAGGAACCCGTGAGTGGCTTGATCCAAGAGTTGCAGATACAGATGGTGATGGTTTACCCGATGGTTATGAAATCTATATGTGTACTGAGGGAGGATTAGGCTACCTAAACACAACAAGTGCTTGGACCTGCCTTTGGTTCGATCCATTAGATCCTAGTGATATGTGGGAAGATATTGATCGCTGTGTTGATTTTACATTTGGCTGTGGAGATGGATTTGACGTAGACCGAAATGGAGTTATTGATGATACAGAAATTTATTCTAATTCTGAAGAATATATATTTGGAGCACCTGAGGATTGGATTACTGAGAGAGACGGCCTTTGGTGCTCGGGTGAAATAAACTTACTAACAATCGGTTCGTGTCAAACAACTGTAGAGAGAGAAACGGGCGATGGTTGGCTTGGAAGTGACCCTACTGAATCAGATTCAGATTACTATTCTTGGTCTGAGATTATATCTGTTGGACTTGCCATACCTGGTGATGGGATACCTGATGGTTGGGAAGTACACTACGGATTGGATCCAAGAAATGCTAGTGACTCAATTCTTGATTCCGATTCTGATGGTTGGGATTTAGATAGAGATGGATTCATTATTCCAGATACATCTGTAGCTACAACAAGTTGGGGTGAATCATTTAGTAATTATGAAGAATATATGATTCATTATGATGGCGGTGTTTCTGTAACTCCTGGATTAAGAAGTATCGATATGTCTAATTTCGATTCTGAATTTTTGACATTCGACCAATCAACTTCTCCTCAGCTAGTTGATTCCGCAGTGCATACGATTATTCCTGATAATCAAAGAGATCGGCTAATAATTGGGTCTAAATATGGTATAACTATTTTCGATCCATTTAACGATTTATCTACTCTTCAGAATCTACCTGCAGGTATGCAGCTTAATTCAATGATAAAGTGGTCAAAGAATGGAGATGATTACCTCGTAATGCTAACAAATTCTGGTATTACAGTTGTAGAAATGGAAAATGGTATACCGCAGTTCGATCTATCTTCCTTCGGCGATAGTGATTTCAGTTACTCGATAGCCTCTCTAACAGAGATAGCCGTGTTAAATACAGGTAGCAGTAATTTAGATGTGATGTTATTTTCAGGTCAAGATGCTTGGACTACCTCAATCTCTGGGCCCTCAATGACTCCTCCAGTCTATCTCGAATCTATCTCTAATTTATTATTGAATAATGCCGCGGATGTTAATACCGCTTTACATATGGATGTAGATGGCCGGGGGCCATTATTACTTATTGGAACTGATGGCGGATTAGTTGCTTGGAATACTACTGATGGTTCTGATTCAGTGGGTGAACCTTGGTGGGTATTCAACAGAGAAAATGCTGAAGATTATGTTCAAAAAGCGGATTTACTTAATATCTCTAAGTCAGCAATTGTTAATGTTCTAGAGTTGGCAGGACCTAAAGATTCTTCGGGGAATTATGAATTAATCACAGGGGCATGGATAGGTACTGCTGGTGGGCTCCATCTGATTGATGTTGAAGAAATAATTTCGATGCCACTTTCAGCCTTTGATTCAGAGAGGATGTGGAAAGAAGAAAATTGGCTATCTGGTTCTAATGATGTTCACTCAGTTTATACTTTGAACAATTTAGTAATAGTGGGTTCGAGAGATGGGACATGGGTATTGGATGGAGGCTATCAGGGAGTTACTGGAGTTTCAGATAATCAAACCTATTTGCCGGGCTTAGTAACTTCGATGACAACCATTGAATCATCAAGTGCAAGATATTTGTTCGCTGGAATATCTCCAGGTAAATACATGAATATCATGCCAATTAATCCGCAATCCTCAGATTCTGATCTTGATGGCATGCCTGATGGATGGGAATTTATCCATGGATTAGATCCTACTGACCCCTATGATCGTGATCGAGATGCAGATGCTGATGGAGTATTCTACAATCCTGAAATTGGCGAAGGGATTGACAGAAGTTGGACTAATCTTGATGAATACCGGTTCATAACAAGTTCTGATAATGGATTTAATGGAACTGACCCTAGAAATACAGATACGGATGGAGACGGACTCACTGACGGCGAAGAATATTGGGGTTGGTTCACTGAATCAACAAATTTCGATTGCCATTACTTAAATGATGAATATATCTGTGATGAAGATACAGGGATATTATCTCAATCTGTACACTTAGAGGGATGGCTTGGGTCAGGGGCAGGCGGAGGTACTGATGGACCAACGGATCCAACAAATATCGACTCCGATGGAGACGGTATGCCTGATGGTTGGGAGATTGAAAATCGTCGTTGGATAGGAGACATTTACAACGGAGGAAATTTGTGGACTTTAGACCCTAGAGACCCCACAGATGCTAATAATGATGCAGATAATGATGGTTTATCGAACCTTTGCGAATATAAGTGGTCCAGTCTTCTTGAGACAGTTATTGACGAAGGTCTCCCCTCACATGGAGAAACATCCGATGCGGCTATTAATTGGACAGCCACCGATCCTAACAATGTTGATTCAGATGGCGATTCTCTACCTGATGGTTGGGAAGCTAGATATTCTTGCTCATGGTCCGTTAATGCGGCTGGTTTGAATCCTCTTAACGGCTCAGATGCTCTGAATAATCCTGATGGTGATGGATACGATGTTAATCATAACGGAGTACTAGAACTTGAAGAACAGTTGGTTAACTGGATTGAATTCCATTGGAAATCAGATATTATTTTCTCCGACACTACTGATAATGGCTTAGTTTTCCCCGAAAATTTCACTACAGTACTGTTTAATGACACATGGGAAAACTTTGCCGAAGGATCATTTGGCGAATATGCCACTAATTCTTATAATAGCCTAATTAATGCAACTACTGCTATCGATATAGGTTCAGGAAATCCTCTAAATCCCGATTCTGATCAAGATGGGATGCCAGATGGTTGGGAATTCTTCCATGCCCGTTGGAGTCTTTTCGACGGTGAATGGACTCTCAATCCAGTTAATGAACAAGATAGAACCGGTGATCCAGATGGCGATGGAATGAATAATTGGGAAGAATATAATGTAATATCTAGTAATTTATCTGAAATCGATTCTTTAATCACAGTCCCACAGTTTTACCTACTATATTTCGGTGGTGAATATCTTCCTAACCCATGGCTATCTGCTGAATCTGCTAATTCATTTGGGTCATTCCTATCTCCGGAACAAATAAATCTGACTGGATTAACTGCCGATCCTAATAATCCTGATACAGATTCAGATGGTTTATTGGATGGGATGGAATTAATATTTACGAAATGGAATTCTACTGACAATGTTTGGACATTAAATCCTCTTGTTCCAAACGATGGTAACTATGATTCCGACAATGATGGTATTTCTGATCAAATTGAACTTAATTTAACTCTAAATAATCCCATGAATGGTGGTTTATCTCCCCCTGATGCTCCTAGACTGTGGGAAGAAGCAGAATATTTAGATCCCTCTGAAGCCGAAAATCGTGTCTATAGAATATTATTTAATAAAGAAGGTAGAGCACAAATTGCATTACAACAATTTCAAGATTGGCAGGGTGGTTCTACCGCTAAACCTCTCCTTCAAGCATTATTTGGAATCTCAGATCCCACTTCAGAAGATACAGATAGAGATGGCATGAGTGATGGATATGAATATTGGTTTACTGAGTGGAATCTAGAAGATAATAGGTGGGAAATGAACTTACTCACTGGAACTGATATCAATGTAGATACTGATGACGATTCTTTTGATTGTAACGGAGACGGTATCATTAGTCCTTCAGAAACTTTTGATAATTTAGCAGAATTTGAGTCAAGAATATATGGTAAAAAGCTAGCAATTGATAGTATTCCTAATGGAACAGGTCTTGTATCTTATGGGGCTGATGCGGTTAATGCTTACATTGATGAAGAAAGTATGAGTTATTCTGCAGCCTTTAGTCAATTATATGTCACATTCACTACCAAATCATTACTTTCTTCTGAAAAATCAGGACTTATTAATGAAATAAATCCTGACAACTTCAATATAAGTTTGGCTGGAATCAGTGATCCAACTGATTCTGACTCGGATAGAGATGGGATGCCAGATGGATGGGAATATTGTTACTCTGTTTATGGTGAATTCCTTCCAGTGAATGATTATAGGTGGTCTATGAACCCTATTAATCCTCTTGATATTGATTATGATCCTGATGCGGACGGATGGTATGATAGGCAATTCAACGATCAACCAGCTACTCAAGGGGAATGGGAAAATCGTCAATTTTATCCTCTAGGCGCTGAGAATCAGATAGGTAATGGTGTCCTCGGCCTTTACTTCAGTAATTTAATGGAGTATAATAATGGGACACATCCTTTAGATGCAGATTCTGATGACGATTCAATGGTAATGGAACCAGTCTTTACTAACGGTGAGGTGACTAGTTATGTTCAAAATATGAATTTAACCGATGGTAGAGAGGTATTCAAGTATGGTACAAATCCTCTTGATAATGATACGGACGGAGATATGATGCCAGATTTCTATGAATATTATAGAGGTTGGAATGAGACTAATGACAATTGGTCATCTTATCTCCAAATACAAGTTCAATGGGAACAAATTTCTTCGAATAATTGGAAACCTGTTCAGATTACAAATGGGGTCATTGCTAGACCTGTGTTAAATTCAGTATGGTTTACTCATGATGCTACCAATGCAGATGATGCCGGTCAAGACGCAGACATGGATGGCGGTTGGGATTGTTCAGGAGGCAATTGTCTATACGAATCTTACAACAATTTCCAAGAATATTATGGTGTAGTGAATGCATCACTATCATCTCCTACTTTGGTACGTCAGGCTATGCTGAATGATTGTTCGGGCGATTATGTGCAAGAGTGGTGGCAGTTAAGAGAATCCTTACTAGGGACTTGCTCAGGTTCTTCTGCGTTGAATTCTAATTACTTCCGAATGTATAAGATAAATAATAACGATCAATTATTTGCTCTAATAATAGATGATAATGACCAAGATTATCAATATCTAGATACTTCCGATGATGAGACCTTGTGTAGTGGTGAATGGGCTGACTCATATGGCAGATTTGCAGGGGATCAATATCATCTTCCGAATACTGGTCTTGGTGAATATGTATTTGGTTGGTGGCTTTTAGATATTGATGGAGATCAAATTGCAGATGGGACTGATCCTACTAATTGGGATACTGATGGCGATTGGGTAAATGATTATTTTGAAATTGAAGATGACATGCTGGATGGGATAAGAGGAAACAGCGCATCTCCAATAAGGTATGATGATAGAACTACTTCTTGAGTTTCATTGTATTAATTTGCTTGTACATAGTCGGGATGTATATGAGCAGTGAGGGCGAGATACCGGATCCTTCCGAACCTATAGAGGAAAAACTTCTTTTCCTTCAGGAAAATATGTCTAATTTCGTCAAACAGTATAATCTTCCCCTCATTGAATCCGCTTTAGTGGTGTCGAAATATTTGAATATTCTTTTATCGGAATTGGAAAAAATAGCTTTAGCAGAAGGAGAGATTTTACCTAATAATATTACTGAACCATGGCCCATTGTAAGTGATATGGAACCCCCTAGAATTGATAAATTTCCTTTAGAAAGATTGATGAAAACAATAGACCAAGATAGAATGGATATATTTGATACGATTATTAGAACCGTAATAAACGGCTCAGAAATACCATTTATTAATACAATAACTCTTATGAGAGATTGGGAGAAATTAATAAGAACACAATTGGCTAAATCAACTAGCCCAGGTCATCTTTTCAGCCCCTTAGAGTTACCTGAAAATTTCTAACTATTGATTCTCTGCTTTGGCTACTAATCTACTTGAAACCCATAAAGCATCTCCAATTGACCATAAATAAAGAGAAAACCATAATATTATTGTGAAAAGAAGAGGTAACTGAATTAGAAACCAACCATTGGCTTTTTCATGCTGACGATTAAAATGTTGCCCTAGAAAAAGAAATGGGATGAGTGATACTAATAATGTGAATAATGGCCTTACTGTCCCCCAAGGTCCAATACCACCGCTTATTTCACTCCAAATGACTCCTATGACGCCTAGAGGTGTGGCTTTTTCTTGCTCATAATCTTCAGCAAGACTAACAACCAACTCTTCTGCCATAATATGTGCTAAACACTATTGAATGATGAACATAACTCTTCATTGTATGGGAAAACGCCAACTATCTAATACTTCTCCAGTTAACCATGGGTAACTCGAAAGTGTTAGTGACGGGTTATCCTAGATTTTCTAATTTCGACGAAAATATTTCAGAAAAATTGATGAAATTAGTGAATGATATTGATTTTCAGTCTATTGAAGTTTATACTTCATTGTTGTCAGTCGATAAAAAGGGTTCAAATTCCATTGCTCAAAGAATTAATAATAATGAAAATTTCGATGCAATTATCCATTTAGGTTTTTCAAATTCTAGGGAAATTATTTCTTTGGAGAGATTTGCTTACAATCAGTATAAGATGAATAAACCCGATAATTCTGGTAGAATGATTACTTCTGGTAAAATAATCGAAGATGATTTAGAGGTTTATGAGACAACTGCTCCAATAAAGATTATCGATGATAAATTTGATGCGATTGATTATGTTTCTTGGAGTTCAGATCCGGGCCGATTTGTATGTAATGAGACTTATTTTAGAACTTTATCTACAATTTTTAATAATACTCTGATTATTAAAAAACCTTCTACTCTCTTTATTCATTTACCAAATGAAAAACATATTGAACTGTTAACTCAATTAGAAGTCGTTAAAAATATAATTGAGTGTATGATATTTAAGCCTCAAATAGAAGTAGTAGGTGGTCTAATTTTTGATATTCACGGGCGTATATTATCTTGTAAAAGGCCTAATGTGGGCGATTGGGGCGGTTGGTGGGAATTACCTGGCGGGAAAATCGAATATGGAGAAACTGCTTTTGAAGCACTAAACAGGGAACTAATTGAGGAATTAGATATAAATGTCAATCCTATCAAAATCGAAGAAAAAGTAATTTTTGATTATGGTGACCGTGAAATCGAATTAACAATAATTAATTGTGGAATTATTTCAGGAAATCAAATTACACTAATAGAGCATGAAGAAATGAGATGGCTATCTAAAGATGAATTACTTGATGTTAAGTGGTTACCTGCAGATCTTCCTGTTTTGGAAAAATGGTTCAATCAAGGATTGCCTAATCTTCCTCTAGATTAATCGTTGGTCTTCCTCTTTTATCAAACCATTCAGAAGGCTCGCCATCATATCTCATTGAATATTCATCTCTAGAATATCTTGGAATATCGTTCCTGCCTTCATGCCATGTTTGTTGTTCCAGCCATAAATCTAATTCATCTCCTGCCAAACTGATACTTATCTTCCCTCCAAGAGTATTTTCATCTAGAACGAAAGAAATTTTACCTGCTATTGCGGCTTGCCTAGATATATCAAATACCGTGGAATCAAATTCTAAGTCCATTGACATTACATCCAATGCTGTATCGAGAATTCTTTGTATTCTTAATTGTTTAAAGAAAAGATCTGAGTTTTTTGAAAATCCACTAATTATCACAGGTTTATTTTTACTAGGAAAAGTACTTTTTTCAGGTAAATCTTCTGTATTCCAGTCAGGAAAAAAAACATTTATTGATTCAACTATTTTTTCCGCATCTTCATATGGTTGGACTAGAGATGAGATTACTATTCGCGGCTCCATAACTTACCGCAGTATCAAAACAGTCATGAGTTCTCTGTTTGAATAATCTCCCATGTACACGAATGATTGAAATTGAATAGTTGGTGAGAAGTATCATGGCTGAGCGTTCAGGTACTATAGCGGCGGCTCTATTTTTAATGCCGAGTCTCTGTGTAATTTCAATTAGATATGGGCTGCCAACTGTGAATGAGGTTATCTCTAATGATATAATTATTGAAATAGGAATTCATAGTCTTGCAGTATTAATTGGTATTTTTATGTATGTCAAATATGGGGTAGTTGAAGATCATGAGTATCATAGGTCAGCTATTATTAAAAGACTAAGTAAATCTTATTCACAAGAAGATAAAGGTCTTTGGGATAAGAGCGATAATGCAATGTTGAAACTCGAAGAAAATGCCAAATCAAGTATCAAGGGCCGTAAGGGGCAATTAGTTCAGGCAAAAATGTCTGGTAATATTGGTTCATTAAATGTGGAGTCAACTGAAATTGAAGTTAACGATGATTTAGATATTGAAATCGTAACTCATCACCGCGGAGTTAATACAATTATAGATGAAAATGTATTAGAAGATAGAATTGTCAAATCAAGAAAATCCTTTATCACCCGCAGATTAGAGAAATCTGCCTCTAAAAGGATTGAACGAAAAAAGATTAAGCAACAAAGAAAAAAAATCAAATCAAATGCAAATGTCGCGAAATCTAATAATAATGAGGGTCAAGATAATCACTGGGATATGCCTATTTCTTCAAATCTAACTAAATCAGTAGTGCCTTGTATTGAATGTGGAACCTTGAATAATTCTACTAATCCTTACTGTACATCTTGTGGTACATACCTATCTTGAGAATGCAATTATTCAAAGCGGACAGATTGAACGAGTGTTTGGGTGAAGTCATGTCTGGCAAGAGGGATTACTACGAAATTCTTGGAATAGATAGAAATTCTAATGCTTCTGAGATAAAGAATGCATTCCGAAGTCTTGCAAGAAAATATCATCCAGATAAGAACCAAGGTGATTCTGAATCAGAAATTAAATTTAAAGAAGTGCAAGAAGCTTACGCGGTGTTATCAGTTCCTAATGAAAAGAAGAAATATGATACTTATGGGCACAATAGGCCCGGTGGTTCGCCGTTTGGTCCCGGTGGATTCGAAGGAGTAAATATCAGTATAGAAGATTTATTCGGTGGTGGTTTTGAGAGTGTCTTTGGTTCAATTTTTGGTTCAGGTGGCCGCAATCGTCGAACTAAGAGGCAGAGAGGTTCCGATTTACTAGTCAGGCATCCAGTATCATTTCAAGCAGTAATGGATGGTTCTGAAGAATCTCTTGAATTTCAAGTACTGAAGACATGTAAGGATTGCAGTGGTCTTGGCTCTTCATCACCCGAGGGCATTCGAGAATGTCCTGCTTGCGACGGCCGAGGAAGAATTCAGAGGATAGAAAGAGTAGGCCCTTTTACACAGCAAGTTGTTACTGATTGTTCCTCATGTCAAGGCGAGGGTAGAATTATCCAGAATCCTTGTTCCAATTGCAAAGGTGATGGACGGGCTAACGAGTCTAAGAAGGTACAGTTTACAGTTCCTGCTGGAATTGAAAATGGTACTCGTCTACGTATGTCTGGTTATGGAGAATCTGCTAAATCGGAGAATGGTGACTCAGGTCATTTATACATTGAAATAGAAATCGATGAGCATGAATGGTTTGAGAGAGATGGGGCCGATCTTTTAATGGCGATTCCTCTTAGTTATACTGATTTAGTGCTTGGTACGACAATTGAAATACCTCATTTGGATGGTGAAAATCTGAAGATAAAAGTTCCCTCTGGTTCAAAGCCTGGAGATACAATTTCTTTGAAAGGACGAGGCCTACCTAGTCAAAGAACTCGTAATGGTAAAGGCTCAGTAATGGTTCTTTTAAAATTAGATATACCTTCAAAAATTTCTCGTGACCTAAAGAAAAAACTCTTACATATCAAAGATGAAATTAACTTTTCAGATGAGGAATTAAAGAAAAAAATAATTGAAGAAGCTAACTCCCGCAGAAAGGGGTAATTACCAATTAATAATCTTGTTCGGTGCTGCTGCCAAAGGTTCTCCATTGACTAAACCTGAAAATTGTAGCCCTAAATTTGCATTTTCACCAGATATTGATATTCTTATAAATATTTGAGAATTACTTTTTATCGTATCAAGAAATATTTCATCATCTTGGAATATATGTTTTGGTGAAACATCAGTGATGGTCAGTTTAGATCCTTCGGGAAAATGAATTTTCATAGCAGCCATCTCCCAATCACAATTACCTGCCTTTATTCCGAGAAGAAGATTTTTTTCATTTTCTGTAATCTTCCAGGCACAGATATCAATTTGTTCAGTCATGTGAGTCAGTATTGGTTTACCCCAGACTTCATTTATGCTATTCCAAGGACTCTCTCCTAACTGTTTCAGAGCCGAATCGATTATATTTTCATCTTTTGATTCATTTTTGTTTAATTGTCGTGAAAGTCGGTCCCTAATTCGGATTAACCTTTCCATATCATGTAGTTGTATGTCTTTTGTAATTTTTCCTCGATTTATTATTGCCTTCCGATTCCAAAATATTACTATCATTAATGGTGTTAAAAATAATACTCCTATTAACTTATAAAAATTATCAAACATCCAAGACAAATCTTCGTAATCTTCAATTTCTGGTTCTTCATATTCTCCAAGATATTCTAATTTAAATGTATAATCTATCTCTATTCCTTGATCTGCCCTTCGTTCAATTCTAAATGAATGATTTCCATAAGGCAGAACAATTGTTTCACCATTTGAAGTATTAACAAGTAGGCCAGTGTCCTGATCTATTTCCTGTATTGTGTAATTGACTTCAGATTTGATCAACTGATTAAGATAAACTCTTGACCCATTCTGGTCTAAAATCCTGATTAAATAAATATCAATATTATCACTACTATGAAGACTACCTGTAATTTCTGAATCTAGTTTAATTTCAGTCCATCTTTTGTCAGGCTGAATTAACCACCTTAATTCAGGCGCATCTGATAATTTTCCTGCATCAAGTTTCCTTATTGGAATGAAAGAGATATTCCATTTCCCTGTTTCTTCTGTTTTAATCCTCAATTCTATAGCCTCAGTATTCTCATCTGATACTATAATTTCAGGGCATGTTCCATTTTCGAGAGATATATTTTCTAAAGTTGAATCATACTTTATCAGAAATATTTCGAAAATCATATTATTATTGCTAGATGAACAAAGCAAACCAACTTCGGCATCTGCACCCAGTCTGAATAATATAGAATCACCATTTCTATCCGACTTAGATATGTAAGATTCGTAATGCCATGAATCATGGTAAGTCAATGCTTCTCCATGATTCCAAGGCACAGAAAGTTCTCCTCCGAGTGGTGCTTCTATTGACTGATTATTCCTATAAATTGTAAATTTATATGGGTACAATTCTTTATTCGAATCAGAGTTTATTCTCAACCACAGCTCGTAATCTTCTGGGTATTCCAAGAAAGAACTTCCAGATTCAAGTAAATCATTATTAATTAATAACTTGCCTTGTTCGTTTCTATGCCAAACTTCCACTCTTAGATGTTGATCACCATATAGTTCAGAAATCTCTATTACATCTCCAAATTCTCCACCTATTTTTATAGAATCTTTATCCGAGTAATTATCTAAAATACCTATGAATTCTGTTTGTCTTTCATAATCCTTTATTCCTAAATCACAGTTCCCTAATGAACAAATATCTGATGTTAGAATTGTATAGTAATTCTCCTGATTTCCTTGTGATGGTATTGAATCGATTAGATCTTCATTTTCAACTATTGAGAATTCATTTACTTTAATCATTTGAGTTGAAATATCCTCTAATGAGATGCTTGATTCAGACGATATTTTCAAACTTGCCCCTGAACTTAGTACCCCTGCCCATTCTAGTAAATGATCATTTTCAGAACTATAATTTGTAGAAATGCCATTAATCTCTATCGTCAATCCAGGGCAACTTACCTTCAAGCAGGATACACTATACCAGAACGGTCCTTCATAATCTATATTTTCTTCTATGAGTGTAATTTTGTCTTCTGATTGTCCATTTACTATGCCTGCGCTAGAACTAAAGAATAGCATAGCCAAAGTTAGTGCAACTACGCGTCTCACGACTCCTCGGACACGGTCTCCTCTTAGAATGCTTCAAGCGAAATGCTTCGTCCGCAGTATGTATGGATGAGCGCCCACTGGCACGGAGTGTTGTCGCAAGGCATCGTTTTGGACGTTTATTTAGTTTAGGTGATAGAAATTCTCCAGATGCTTGGTCTCCGGCCTTAATTCTATCTTCTGAAGACGAAAAATTACCATATTCTATTGCTCCATTTGAATTTTCAAGAGATTCTACTAGCCTACCTGCTAAATTAACTATCAAAACACGAACTAATCTTACACTGCCATTTGATAGTTTAGATACATGGGTGGCAACTGAAGGTTTGGTATTACCGCCAAGTTTAGTTGAATCTAATTCGGGAGAATTTGCTATAGGAAAAGAAATCTTACCAGTTTCATGGCAATCTCTTCATCATGATCTTTCTTTGAATGATGAGAGTTTAGTTCCTTCAATTATTATACTTACTGATGCCCCTCAATTAGCTAATCAAAAAGGATTATTATCTGAAGCAATATATATCATTCGAACTAGGTTTCCTTCTTCATTAATTTGGACCCCTGGTATCGGTGGCCCTGACAATTGTGCAATTTTAACTTGGATGGGCGTCGATTTATTTGATTTAGCGAGATCAAGACATGCCTGCTCTTTGGGTGTACTTTTGACTGGAAATGGCCCTAGGGAAATAGAGGAATCGATTGATGAGGACTCCTCAATGTCATCACAAATTAAATGTTGGAAAGATTCTCTTGCTGCAACTAGATCGGCAATAAGGTCAGGGACTCTCAGAGAATTAGTGGAAAAACAAGCAATTTCCAGCCCTCGTTCTGTGGAAAGATTGAGAATTCATGATTCTAAAATGTCTAGATTAGATGGCAGTGATTCCGGTCTGTCTCGAGTGAAGGGGCAATTTCATGAATTAAGATGCCATAGTTATTCTAGCCGCGATGATCCTTTGATTCAAGATTGGAGGAAAAGAGTAGCCCAAGAACATACTCCTCCTATTCATCAATCAAAGGTCCTATTACTACTTCCTTGCTCAGCAACTAAACCTTATCGGTTATCTTCATCACACAAGAGATTTAGTCGTTCAATAACATCTAATGCTATTCATGAAGTAATGGTGACGGCTCCTCTTGGCTTAGTTCCTAGAGAATTAGAAGATATTTGGCCAGCAGGTAATTATGATATTCCTGTAACAGGTGATTGGGACTCAGATGAATTGATTGTTATACGTACAATGCTTTCTGAATATATTTCTAGAAATAATTATGCGAGAGTAATAAATCATAGTGGTATTGAAATAGATTTACAATCTGTAGAAATTATTGATACAAGAAAAGGTTTGACTGCTGGTTCACCTGAAGCACTAGATAATCTAAAGCAAATTGTTGAAAAATCCGTTGAAGAATTTAATTTACCAGATATTAGAGAAAGTAAACATAGACTAGGGAAACTAAGTGCCCTTTCAAGATTCCAACATGGTACTGATAAATGGCTTCAAGGTACTGGTATTCAAGGTAGACCTCCAATATTCACAATTCGTAAAGAAGGCAATCAACTTGCATTATGGAACCCTCGTTTAGGCCGATTTTCATTTACTAAGGCTTGTTTACCTTTACTGGCAGAGAGTGGTAAATTCCCTGAGGCACATTTAGTATCTGGATTCAATTGGAGAGGAGACTTATTTTCATCTAATGTTGTTAAATTTATGGGCAGTATAAGGATAGGCGATGAAGTGTTAGTTTACCAAGATGGCAATTTAGTAGGTTCGGCTAGGGCTGAAGCTGCGGGGTGGGAATGGCCAGACGGCCCAAGTCGTTTGGCGCGCGCCCAGCATCGTTTGTAGGTAAAATTGGTTGTATGAGTCTACGTAGCGATTAAAGAGGGGCAGTAGGTCGGCCGGATACCTGA
>ENA-ORDR01000090-ORDR01000090.1-marine-metagenome-genome-assembly--contig:-NODE-90-length-46898-cov-6.785929_pt1 | contig 46898 bp, 44 predicted proteins | sample MGYA00240993_ERZ508538 | MGnify/ENA primary metagenome ERZ508538 (study PRJEB26207, sample SAMN05421999) | marine metagenome | isolation source: Monterey Bay, California, USA | place: USA:Monterey Bay... | reverse complement strand
GCCAATGGTAGATTTAATGCTGGTGGTCTGAAGCCTGGTGGACCTTACGATGTAAGCGTTCAATCCGGTGCATATAATTCTGAAACAGCATCAGGTATTACTTTAGTTGTTGGTGACACTCGCAGGCTAAATTTTGCCCTTGAATCTATTGATGAAGTTGTAGTCGTTGCTTCTAGAAGTGTCTCATTGGATACAGGATATGGCTTTGGAACAGCTCTAACAGCTCAAGACATTGCTCAGAATGCTTCTGTAAACAGAGATCTCAAAGACTTTGTTAGGTTAAACCCGTTAGTTTCTTTAGATGATGCTGAAGATAACTATGAAGCTATTTCTATTGCAGGCGCTCACCCAAGAACAAATGATCTAAGGGTGGATGGTGTTTCTTTTAACGATGACTTTGGTTTAAATGCTAATGGTTACCCTGCTCAAAGAAGTCCAATTTCCTTAAACGCTATTGAGCAGCTTTCCGTAAAAGTTGCCCCAGCATCAGTCGAGTACTCTGGCTTCAGAGGTGGAGTAATTGAAGTAATTACTAAATCTGGTACGAATGAATTCTCTGGCGAGTTCTTTACATATGATAGAGGCGACTCTCTAATGGGAGACGAATCCAATGGCGATGAATATAGCTTTGATCTAGAAGATACATCTGAAGGCTTTACATTTGGTGGGCCAATTATTAAAGATAAAGCATATTTCTTCGTAACTTACGAAGAAGCTACCATCAACAAGCCTATTACGCATGGTCCTATTGGCTCAGGCCTTCCAAATGAACAAGGCATTACAGTTGCTGAAGTTGATCAAATTAGAAATATTGCCAAGAATAAGTATGGCTTTGACCCTCTAAGTTACACATCAAGTAATTCTTCTGCTCAAGAATTTATAACAGCTAGATTTGATATTAATATTACAGATAATCATCGCTTAACCTTGAACCATAAAGAAGTTGAAAGTTCCAAGTTAAATGGTGCAAATAGTTCATACGGTGATTTCGCCTTTTCATCAGCCGAGTATCAAAAAGGTGAAAACACAACAACCGACGGACTTTTACTTGTTTCTAATTGGTCAGATGATTTAATTACTGAGATTAGCTACTCTACAAAAGAGCAAAAAACTTCACAAATGTCGCCTGTTGGACAAAATCTGCCATCTTTTACAATTGAGAATTGTGGTGCTAGAGAGATCACTTGTGAGTTAGGCCCAGATATTTTTAGAAGTGCTAACGCTCTTCAAACAGAAAATACTTTCTTTAAAGCTAAGCTAACTTACTATGATGATAATCATAAGTGGACAGCTGGTTATGAAACAAAAGAATGGGATATTTACAACGTATTTATCGTTGCGCAAAATGGTCAGTATGATTTTGATGGTATTAGTGGTTTTGAAAGCCAGCAAGCAACTGGATTTTTCCACAATAACTCTAGAGATCTTACAGAGCAGGGCGGAGCTGCTGTATTTACATACGATCTAACTTCTTTGTATATTCAAGACGAGATTGAAATATCAGATAAATTAAATGTACTCTTAGGATTAAGATACGATGAATTTGATTCTGACGATGCTCCTTCATTAAACCAAGGTTTTAAAGATACCTATGGTTTTGCAAATGGCGGAATTGCTGGAACAGACCTTCTAAACTACAGGTTCAGTTTCGAGTACGAAATTGATGATGTTAGTTCATTGAAAGGTTTGTACGGAACTTTCTCATCTAAACTTCCAACGGTATGGATTTCAAATGCTTATACCAATGATGGTGTCAGAATTGCTGCCTATAACGGTTCGAATGCACCAGGATGTGATCCTACAAGTGGTGTTACCTCTACACTGCCTGCCTGTGTAAACACTGCTATTCAAAATGCACCGTTAACTGATGCTGTAATTAACTTTATTGCGCCAAGTTTTACATGGCCTGAAACTAAAACTCTAAACCTGACTTATGACAGACAGATGGGTGATTGGTTAATGACTGCTACGTACCTTCATTCTGATCAAGAGGAAGCTTTATATAAAATTATTGATGGCTCACCTTTAAATGGTGATCAACCTCTAACTCCAACATTAAAAGCTCCTGATGGAAGACCTATCTACAATCAAACAGGAAGAGGTACCTACAAAGGTGGTCTTTATACTGAGAGCGGTGGAGAGAGAGATGTCTTCTCAGTAGCTTTTTCAAGATACTTTAACGATGGTGATGGCTCGTTCTCAATGGGTTATACCCACCAAGATATTAAAGAATTAAGTGGAATGGCTTCTACAACTGCTAATTCTAGCTATGGTAAATATGCTGCTTCTGATTACAACAACAGAACGCCACAAAGATCTATCTATGAGACAGAGCACAGATTCTTTGCGACAGCATCTTCTACTCATTACTTCTTAGGTGCTGACAAGCCAACGACTTTTAATCTATATTTTGAAAGAAAGTCTGGGTTACCAGGAACATACTCATGGGATACTTATACCTCAAGAAATTATGGTGGCACTGCTTATCAACAAGAAGCTTTCGGATATGAAAAAAATCTTAATGATGATAGCTCACACCTCTTATATGTCCCATCTGGTGTTTCCGATCCTAATGTATGCTGGGGTTCATGTGCAGCTCCTGATCTAGCAATTGCAGCTCAAGTTCTAGATACTCTTTATAACAAGTTAGGCTTACAAGGTTATGCCGGTCAGATAGTCCCTAATGGAGTGTATGAGTATCCATGGAGAACTTCTTTAGACCTTAAAATTACTCAAATTCTTCCAGGCTTTAGAGCAGAAGATGAGTTTGTTATTAGCTTAGGAATTATGAACCTACTCAATCTAATTGATTCAAATAAAGGTGAAGCTAAGTATGGCCCTTATAACGGTAAAATGGCTGTATTAGATATGTACATGAACGAAGACTTTACTAAGTACATATATCCTAATTATAGAGGTAGAGGTTATCCTGACTATGCTTATGGATACAATTCAAGCAATCCAAAAGGGATCAGAAAATCAGCTGTGAATAGTATTTGGAGAGCTCAACTAGGCTTTACTTATAAATTCTCATTCTAAGAGAAGTTAATTTTAAAAAGGGCGGTATTCACCGCCCTTTTTTTTGCTAAAATAAAACATGTCTTTCAATTCAATACCTGAATTTTCTTTTCCTCTAATTAATAATCGGGATCCCGATACTATTACAGCCCTAAAAAATGCATTAACAACGCATGGATTTTTTACAATTACTGACCATGGTATTGATGATGATCTATTGTCTGCAAGCTATTCTATGAGCAAGAAATTCTTTGAGCTAGAAGAGGCTACAAAGAATACTTACGCTCACCCTGAGATGGGAGGCGCTAGGGGATACACACCATTTGGTAAAGAAACTGCATTAGGTGAAACTACTCCAGATATGAAAGAATTTTGGCATCATGGCCCGGTCACAGATGATTCATTTGATACAAGGATTACTTCCAATATAAATGTTGCCGAACTGCCTGAATTTAATTCTCAATTTGATGGGTTATTCAATGATTTAAATCTTCTTGGAATGAAGGTCTTGAGCGCTATAGCAGTTATATTGCATAAAGAACCGAATTTTTTTGATGACTGGGTTAGCAAAGGAAATTCATTGCTTCGACTTCTCCATTATCCTCCAGTTTCTGATACCTCAAACATCTATAGAGCAAGAGCGCATGCTGATATCAATTTAATTACTTTATTGGTTGGTGCTGAGGAATCTGGGTTAGAGGTTAAAAATCCAGATGGCAATTGGATTCCAATTGATGCAAAAAGTAAATCAATTGTTTGTAATATTGGAGACATGATGCAGTTGGTTACAAGACAGCAATTAAAAAGCACCTCTCACAGAGTAGTTGATCACAACGCAAGTGGATCCTCTAGATATAGTATGCCTTTTTTCCTTCATCCATCTCCTAATGTAGAGCTTCATTCTATTGTTGATGATTCCCTCGAGAGCATTAGCGCACATGAGTTTTTAGAGGAAAGACTGAAAGCAATTAAGCTATACTAAGCCATGACTATTACATCTATTTTACAAATTCTAATTGGTTTTGTTGGCTTGGTTTGTATTGCTATTCCATTCTCTCAAAACCGCACCTCCATTAACTACAGATATATTTTTGTAGCTATCATTTTTCAAATCATCCTTGCCTTTGCTTTGTTAAAAATTCCATTCATTGTTCAAATATTTGCTTATCTTTCTGATGGCGTAAGTTCATTGCAGGCAGCGACACAAGAGGGTGCTGAATTTGTATTTGGTTATTTAAGTAATTCCTCTAATTCTCCATTTGAGGCATCTGGTGCTGGTAATTCAATGATCTTTGCCTTTCAAATACTACCTTTAATTATTGTAATTTCTAGTCTCTCAGCCTTACTTTGGTTTTGGAACATACTGCCTTTAATTATTAGAGCTGTTTCAAAGGTCTTTGAGAAACTCTTTAACATCGGAGGACCAATTGGTCTGGGCGCTACTGCTAATATTATTATGGGTCAGGTCGAAGCGCCGTTACTAGTGCGACCATACCTTTCTCGCATGAGTGAAAAAGAACTTCTAATTTTAATGACGGCAGGTATGTCTACTGTGTCTGGCTCTATCATGATTGCTTTAGTTTCGATGCTCCAACCACAGTTTCCAGATTTGAATCTAATTCAACATCTTGTTTCAGCCTCGATTCTTTCTATTCCAGCAGCAATCATGTATGCAAATATTATGATTCCGTCTGCTGAAGTTACTAATTTCGATGGTAATTCAATTCCTAAAGTCTATGACAGTTCAATGGATGCAATTACCAGGGGAACTCGTGATGGCCTAGATATCTGCCTTAACGTTGGTGCTATTCTTATTGCCTTTATTGCTTTGGTTTCTCTGCTGAATTCTATTTTAGGGATTGCAGGTGGCTGGGTTGGAATTACCGATCTCTCTCTGCAATTAATATTAGGGTATGTATTTTTTCCAATCGTATGGTTGATGGGAATTCCGCTGTCAGAAACCTTGGCTTCTGCTGAGTTGCTCGGCTTAAAAACTGCCCTAAATGAATTTGTTGCATATGGCGCTTTGGCCAACATTGAGTCAGGCGTCTTATCTGAAAGATCAAAACTGATCACTCTTTATGCTTTGTGTGGTTTTGCTAACTTCTCTTCAGTTGGTATTTTGGTTTCAGGTATTAGCGCAATGGCGCCAGAGCGAAAAAATGATCTGATTAAAGTTTCTTTAAAAGCACTGGTTGGGGCAACGCTTGCCTCATGCATGACAGGCTTGGTAATAGGAATTTTCTAATTTAGAAAGACAATCGAAGCATTCAAGAATGCTGCAAATGAAAGCCATAAAACATATGGTACATATAGCCAAAATAATAATTTAGATTCAATTTTTAGGATTACCAAGATCTTTTGATTTAAAAATATTAGTATCGAGATATTTATCAATGCTAACAAAGGTGCATGCATAAAAAAGAACATCCATGACCAAGCTGCGTTAAGTATTAACTGCGGTATGAATAGTTTCCAAATTTTATCTGCTGACTTAAATGATACAAATGCCATTAACGCATAAAGAATTGGCCATACAATTCCAAAGACGAAGCTGGGTGGGTTCAGCGGGCTTTTTACGAGATCCACATACCAGCTATCAGAGCTTATAAAGATATTAGCTAAAGATCCTATGACCGAGCATGCAAAGACAAGCAAAGGCAGAAAATATTTCATTACAGTATTTTAGGCTCGCTCAATAACAAGAGAGCAAATGGAATATCCAGCACCAAACGAACAAATGATTCCTTTATCACCTTTCTGAAGATTGTTGTTCAGATGATAGGAGAGAACGGATCCTGCAGATGCAACATTTCCAAACTCACTTAAAATCATAGGGGCCATATCGGGGTCATAGTCACTTGTTCCAAGTATTCTGGTCATTATCACTCGACACATATTTGCATTGGCTTGATGAAGCCAGAATTGAGAAATATCTGAAACTGGAATATTCAGACGACTCAATTGGTCGGTAACGAGACTTGCAACCATTGGGCAGACCTCTTTAAAGACACCCTTACCATTTTGCTTAAAAAATAAATCTTTCTTATCCTTTGGAGGCTCTTCAACTCTATTTAAATAACCAAAATCACTTCTAATATTATTTGAAAATTGAGTGACTAATTTTCTATCAAGAATTCTAGCTCTATTTTTTGAGGTTGAATCCTTCTGAACAACTGTGGCAACACAAGCATCTCCAAATATAAAATGACTATCTCTAAGAGTGAAATCATTGTGAGGAGAGGTTAGCTCAGGGTTAATAACCAAAATAGTATCAGCCAATCCTGAGGCTATGTCGCTGTAGGCATTGCTAATAGCAAACGTAGTTGAAGAGCACCCAATGAGCATGTCATAACCATAACCCTCAATGCCAAGCTCATCCATTACCTCGCATGCTATTGCAGGATAGTTCCTAGAAATGTGAGATGTTCCAAGGATGACCGCATCGACATCTTTGGCTTGAATACCTGCTTGATCGAGCGCTTCTTTAGCAGCATGAATACTCATTTCTGCTAGTATTGAGATCTTACCTGGATTTTCTGGACTTAAAATGGGCTTCATCACGTTAATATCTAAACAATTTTTCTTATCAATTAGATATCTAGTTTTAATGCCCGATGCCTTTTCAATGAATTCAACAGAAGAGGGTCCCAAAGCTTCTTTGGCGCCCGCTAATATTTCTTCTTCATGTTCTATGTTGTAAAGCCGAACATACTCATTAAATGATGAAACAATCTCCTCATTTGTGACTAGATGCTGAGCCTTCCAGTGACCTGTCCCAGAAATATATATATCGTGCATAATTTTTACCTATTACATGTTATTTTATATTCTTATGCAGATAATATCATTAGATAATAGTTCCCAAGAAACATTAGATTTTGTACTGCATGAATCAAAGCAGGATTTAATTTTTGGAGTTCTGCAAATTTCACATGGCATGGCTGAGCATTTAGGGAGATACAAGCACTTTATTAGTCACTTAAATAGCGAGGGCTTTCATGTAGTTATTCACAACCATCGGGGTCATGGTGATAGGTTGGTGGATGGCAAGATGGGTTTTTTTGCTACAAAGGGTGGTTGGGATTGTCTTGTGGATGATCTAATTTTGATTCATAAATGGGCAGTGAAGCAATACCCAGAATTGCCTCATATCTTACTTGGTCATAGCATGGGTTCCTGGATTGCAATGTCCGCTCTTCAAAAAGTTACAGATTTTAATGCAGCCCTTATTTCAGGATCTTCCAAACCTAAAGCTCTCGAAACTATTGCACAAAAATTACTGGTTAGGATTGAAACAATGAGACTTGGACCTTCTGGCTATAGTAATTTTCTCCATAAAACTATCTTCGGAGGTTTTAATGCAAAGTTTAAGGATACGAATACGCCCAATGACTGGCTATCAAGAGATCAATCAAGTGTAGACGATTACACGAAAGATCCCTTGTGTGGGTTTGTGGTAACCAATCAGCTTTGGTTAGATGTCATTGAGGGTGTTTCAAATATCTTCATTCCAGACAACTTAGGCTTAATTTCAAAAGAGATGCCTGTATTAGTTTTCTCTGGCAGTGAAGATCCAGTTGGTGGCATGGGCAAGGGAACTACAGAGTTGCACAATAGCCTTGTTGAGTCTGGCTGCAAGAGTACGTTATTATTGATTCAGGGCGCTAGGCATGAAACCCTTAACGAAACTGATAAAATGGATACTTATCAACACGTAATTAGTTTTTTAAAAAATAATTTAACTGGACTCTAATATGGATCTAGATGGCAAAATTTCACTTGTTACTGGCGCAGGCCAAGGCATCGGAGAGGGTGTAGCCAAAGTTCTTGCCGCCCATGGATCAAAGGTTGTCTTGGTTGATTTGAATGGAGATGCTGTCAAGAAAGTGTCAGATCAAATTAATTCTAATATCCCGGATGCCGCAGTTAGCTTTCAAGCCAATCTAACGGATGAGACTGCTATCGCAGCAATGATTGAATTTGCACATGAAAAATTTAACCGTCTGGACTGTATTTGCAATAATGCAGCTGCCTCCAAAGGCATTGGACCGGTTGAAGATTATGCGCTCCAAGATGTTCAAGCAACTTTAGATTTAACTTTCACAGCCCTGTGGAAATGCTTGCAGGCTGAAATTAAGTATTTAAAACAGCATGGTAATCCTGCATCAATAGTAAATATTTCCTCTAACTCTGCTTTAACTGGTTATGCATTTAATTCTATTTATGCTGCCAGCAAAGCGGCAGTCAATAATTTAACCCAATCGGTTGCAAAAGAATTAGCAAGAAAAAACATTAGAGTGAATGCAGTTTCGCCTGGAACTATTAATACACCAGGCGTTAAAAGGTATTTTGAAGAAGAGCCAAGTGCCAAGGAAGCTCTAGAGAAGTCTTCGCTGTTAAGAAGAATAGGGGAGCCTGAAGAGATTGGGGAGATGGTTGCCTTTCTTCTATCAGAAAGATCTTCATTTATCACGGGACAAATCATCTCAGTTGATGGCGGCTCATCTATTAATTAACCTTTTTAATGATTAATAATAAGTACACATATCCTGAGTTGATTCGCGTTGAAAAAAATGACGTTCGTTATTATCAAGATTCTAAGGAAAATTTAGTTCCCTCCGTCACCACAATACTTTCTGCTACTGGCGATCATTCTGGTATTGATGCATGGAAAAGAAGAGTTGGACCAAAAACCGCAAAGGAGGTTGTCCTTGAGGCCACAACTATAGGAACAGCCGTTCACTTAGCAATTGAAAACTATCTTAATGGAGTTGAGTGGCAAGATTTTTCAGAAGATCGCTTGGGTCTAATGGCGCATCAAATAGCAAAAAGGTTCGTTGATGATTGTCTGGCTGATATTGAGGAGGTCTGGGGGCTTGAATCTGGCTTGGTTGTTGATGGTTTATATGCCGGAACAGCAGATTGCATTGGAGTCTTTAAAGGCAGGCCTACTATTATAGATTTTAAAACTGCCAAAAAGATTAAACGAAAAGATTGGATAGAAGACTATTTTTTGCAAGGCGCGGCCTATGCCAATGCACATAATGTTATGTATGAAACTAATATAGACTCGATTGCAATTTTAATGGTGGATAGGGATCTGCTGTTTAAAGAGTTTTTAGTTGAAAAGAAAGAATTCGATAGTTTTACTGGCCGATGGAAGCAGAGGATAATCGAGTATTATAAAACGCACGAAATTTTAGGGAGAGAATAAATGAATGATTTAAAAGACAGGGTTGTAATGATCACGGGCGCTAGCTCAGGCTTTGGAAGAGAAGCTGCAAGAATGTTAGTGAGCCATGGAGCAAAAGTTATTTTAGGGGCAAGAAGAGAAGAAAAGCTGAAGGAACTTTGCGCTGAATTAGGTTCTGATGTCTCAACTTATATGGTTACAGACGTAACCTCTAAAGATCAGATGCATGCTTTGGCTCAGCACGGAATAAAAACCTTTGGACGCATAGATTCATTGGTAAACAATGCTGGAATTATGCCTCTATCGCTTATTAAAAAAGGCAGAACTGACGAATGGGATCAAATGATTGATGTAAATATTAAAGGTGTCTTATATGGAATTGATTCAGTTTATGCACACATGCTTGAAAGGGAATCAGGTCAGATTATTAATATTTCATCGGTAGCTGGTAAAAGAGTCATGCCGGGAAGTGCAGTTTATTCTGGAACTAAATATGCTGTACGAGCTATTTCTGAAGGTCTCCGCGTTGAGTCGGCTGGTAAGATTCAAGTTACCTGCATTTATCCTGGCGCATTTACAACGGAACTTGCATTTACAATTAAAGATGAATCTATGATGGAAGCTTTAATGAGCAGAGGGCTAGGTGACATTGCACAACCAGCTGAAAGAGTAGCGGAATCAATTGTCTATGCATTGCAACAGGACCCGGGTGTTTCAGTCAATGAAATTGTTATAAGGCCGACTGCCCAAGATACTTAATAAATAAACTCTACCATGGCCTGTAAAAGATTAGTTTCAGCATTATTTCTTTTAATATTATCCATTCCCAGTATGGCTGAATGCATATTTGCCGATTTAATTCTTGCAAACGGAACTGTTTATACGGGTAATAAAAATCAACCAACAGCCAAAACTATTGCAATTAAAGATAGTTTGATTGTGGATGTGAGTAATAATTTTTTAGATAAAGCTTTATTCTGCGGAACTCCCAAAATTATTGATTTAACAGGCCAATATATTTTTCCTGGATTTGTGGATGCCCATGGACATCTCAAAGGAATTGGTTATAGAGAATTGACTCTCAATCTTCAAGGAATTAATTCTTTAAATGAAACATTGGAAACCGTTAAGAAGTATGTCCTTACAAAAGAATCAGGTGAATGGATCGTTGGACGAGGCTGGATAGATAAGATTTGGCCTGAAAAACGTTTTCCAACTAAGCAAGATTTAGATATATTTTCTCCAGAAAATCCGGTGGTTCTTGAAAGAGCAGATGGTCATGCAATTGTTGCAAATTCCATGGCTTTAAATTTAGGAAACATCACATCCGCCACCCTTGATCCTCAAGGAGGTTTTATTGAGAAAGATTCTGCTGGTGAGCTTACTGGATTACTTGTTGATACAGCTATGAGTTTAGTCACGGACCTCACTCCGAAACCATCATTAGCTATGGATAAAGAGGCATTTCTTAAAGGTTTGCAGAGGAACGTGAGCTTAGGTTGGACACAGATACATACCCCAGGTGCAACTTATGATGACATTGCTATATTAAAGGAAATTAAATCTCAGGGTGAATTATTACAGAGAGTTTATGTAATGGTTGATGATGGATTACCTGCAGAAAGATTATTGGATGAAGGTCCGTTATTAGATCCAGATAATTACCTTATAGTAAGAACCATCAAGATGTATTCTGATGGCGCCTTGGGTTCGAGAGGGGCTGCCTTGTTAGAAAAATATGATGACTATGATGGAAATGGACATTTTATTTTCGTTGAAGAAGAAACAAAACCTAAGTTATTAAGAGCTCTCAAATCAGGAATTCAAATTGCCACGCATGCCATTGGTGATCATGCAAATAGAGTTGTTCTAGATTGGTACGAAGAAGCCTTAAGCATAGGGAGTAACTCAGGACTTGCTCAGCCCAGATGGCGCATTGAGCATTCGCAGAATATTATGCCAATTGATCAGAAGCGATTTCTTAAACTTGGAATAATTCCTTCAATGCAACCTTCGCATGCAATTGGAGATCTTCATTTCGCTGTTGATAGACTTGGGTTAGACAGGATCGATAACGCCTACGCCTGGAGAGACTTAATTGATCTAGGTCTTATTATACCCGGTGGCACAGATGCTCCAGTTGAGATTGGAGATCCTCGAATTGAGTTCTATGCAGCTGTTACAAGAAAAGATGTAGATGGATTTTATGACAAAGGATGGAATCTCCATCAGCGTGTCACAAGAGAGGAAGCGCTTAAAATGTTTACTATTTGGCCAGCGATTGCTTCATTTCAAGAGGACATAAAAGGCACTATAGAAAAAGGTAAGTTAGCAGATTTGACTGTTTTTAATAAAAATTTGATGACTATTCCGGATCATGAAATTTTGGTATCAAAGAATATCTTAACTATTGTCGGCGGTCGAGAAGTTTTCAGTTCTTTAGGTAAATAAATCGAAGTTAAGACCTATTTTTCTTTAAAATCAACTCCGCACATTTTGCTCCTACAGCATTACATGTCGCATTGGTATTGCCTGAAATAATATTTGGAAAAATAGATGCATCGGCAACTCTCAATGATTTAATGCCCTTAACTTTTAGATTTTGATCAACAACACAATCTAACTCGTTTCCCATTTTGCATGTACCAACTGGATGATAGACTGACAAGCATTCTTGTCTTATAAGATCTTCGATCTCGCTATCATTTTTATGATTTAAACTTGGTTCCATTTCTTTGGGATTAAACGCTTGAATAGATGGACTTTTAAAGATTTCCCGAACTTTTTTAATTCCTTCAATCATTGGCTGTATATCAGATTTATTTGATAGGTAATTTGCAAATATCTTAGGAGGCTCACTAGGATTAGATGAGTTTAGCTCGATATGACCCTTGCTCAGTGGTCTGAGATTGCAAACAGATGCTGTGATCCCAGAAATGGGCTCCATGGCACCATCTTTATTATATTTACCTGCTCCTGGTGCAAAATGAATCTGAGCATTAGGAGTTTGACAACCTTGGTTTGTTTTAAAAAAAACTCCAATGTCAGATGCAGGATAGGTCAATAGACCGGCCCGCTTAAAAAAATACTGATATAAATTTTTCACCATTTGCATTGGTTTCATCAGCTCACTAAAAGTATCTAAACGATCTATCTTGTAACTAATATTAACGGTCAGATGATCTTGAAGATTTTGACCCACGCCAGGGAGATCGTGCAAGCAGGGGATGTTTACATTCTCAAGATGTTCCTTAGACCCTATGCCAGATAGCATTAAAATTTGGGGAGAATTAATTGCGCCTCCACTTAAAATAATTTCTGATCCTGCACTTATGACATGAATGCCGCTACGATTTTTTACTTGAACACCAATCGCTTTTTTATTGTTGATAATAATTTTTAATACCGAAGAGTCCGTCATTAGCTCAAGGTTAGGTCTATTCAAAATAGGTTTAAGAAATGCGTCGGCAGCACTGTATCGTTGACCATTTTTTATATTCACTTGATACGTACCAAAGCCTTCTTGGACGCTACCGTTAAAATCATTGCTCTCTATCAACCCAGATTCAGAGCATGCCTTCATAAACACCTGAGATGCTGGCAAGCTAGATTGATATGTCTCAACCCAAAGTTCTCCATAGTTGCCATGATATTGATCTTCATGATTTTGATTGTTCTCAAGGTTAATAAAATATTTCATTAAATCCCGATAACCCCAACCTTCATTTCCTGCGCTCTCCCATGCTTCATAGTCTTCAGCTTGCCCCCTTATGTACAACATTCCATTTATAGAGCTGCTTCCACCAAGCGTTTTACCACGGGGCCAATTAATTGATCTATCCATTAGGTTTGGTTCTGATTGCGTCTCATACCCCCAGCCATACTTCTTATGTTTAAAAAGTGAACTCGCACCCAAAGGCATCTTTATTGTTGGATAATTATCCATCGGGCCAGCCTCAATTAAGAGCACGCTATTTGAAGGATCAGCTGAAAGTTTATTGGCTAAAACACAGCCTGCACTTCCGGCTCCAACAATGATATATTTATGGCTGAATTTCATATGTGTAATATCACTTAAGGTTTAATATGCGTCAAGTTATTGCGATTGGTGGGGGAGGCTTTGGAAGAACTCAAGCCTCTAATTTAATTGAACAATATATTCTCGATCAAGCTAGCAATAAAAGGTCCCCCAGCATCTGCTTTATTCCTACAGCTACAGGGGACCTAGATCCATATGTGGTGAATTTTTATAGCGTATTCTCTAGGCTTGATTGTAAGCCAAGTCATATTAGTTTCTTTAAAAGAACAATCGATCTGGAAGAACATATAGCCAAGCAAGACATTATATTTGTGGGAGGTGGAAACACTAAGAGCATGCTCGCTGTTTGGAAAGAGTGGAACTTAGATAAAATTCTAAAAATTGCTTATGAAAGAGGCACAGTAATGAGTGGCGTGAGCGCAGGTGCAATTTGTTGGTTTGATCAGGGGTTGACTGACTCTTGGGCAGATGAACTTAAGATTATGCCATGCATGAATTTTATTTCAGGGAATTGTGCGCCTCATTATGATGAGGAGCCAGAAAGGCGCCCAGCCACAAAAAAACTACTTGAAAAAAATGTGATTACATCTATGTATGGCATTGAAGGTGGAGCAGCCCTCCATTTTATTGATGAAACTCCAGCATATACCGTGAGATTTGCTAAGAATAAGAATGCATACAACGTCACCCTACAAGACAGTGAAGTGTCAGAGAATCCATTCGACATTAGGGAGCTAACACAATGAATATGTGGCGCATTGTTAATCCTTTGGTTGTGTTGATTGCTCGATCACCCATTCATCTTCTAGTCAGCACTCAGATTCTTGTAACCCAATTCAACGGAAGGAAATCTGGGAAACAATATCGTGTCCCAGTTAGTTTTCATAAAAATAAAAATACATATACGTGCGTTACCCTAAGATCAAACTTATGGTGGAAAAATCTTATTGACTTAGAAAGAGCAGACGTTTGGCTTAAGGGGAGATTGGTTAATGTTGGTGTAGAGCTAGAGTACCAGGATGATGAGTTAGTAAAAAGTAACTTACGGCATCTAGTTTCTGGCAATGCAATTGATGCATTCTTTGCAAAAGTTACATTAAATAAAGATGGCAGCCCTGATGAAAAAAGTTTAGATGATGCAGCTAAACTTCATGCAGTGCTTAAATTTAGAACAGAGTAAATAAATTAGTTTTGAATTTTAATCTGTTTTTCAGTCCTAATTTCCATTTGCGTTTTGCCGTCGTGCTCTGAAATCAATCCTTTTACACACACAGTTTTTCTTTTAAGTTTTTTTTCTGGCTTGTATGAAAAATAATCTGAAAATCTTCCAAACCATATTAACCCTGTCATTTGTTGGTTAGGGTAATCTCGACCAAAATTTAAGAAAATAGGTCCTCCAGACGATCTTTTAAGATACTTTGTAGAGACAATTCTCCCGCAAACAATTTTTGTTTCTCCAACATACTTATACGCTTCTTTGACCTCAATAGCCTGCTCTCCCTGAGCAGAGATTGTGCTTGATAGTATAAAAAAACTTATAAATATCAGGTTAATTGCAGAGTTGAGCTTTATATATTTCATAACATAAGCTTAATATATATTTCAATTTTAGTCTGAATAAGTTAATTTATAATTTAGAAATTAAATTTTTATAAAAAAAGCTACCTATGTTTACAAGAATGGATCAAAGTACTAAGCAAGAATGGGAGCATATCAGTGAGCAACACATGCCTCATATTTTTGATATGCCAAACAGAATTATGGGGATGTTAAAACAACTCCAGACCTTAACCCTTGGATTTTCAACAGACCAACTTCATCATGCACTTCAAACTGCCACAATGGCAAGGCGAGCTGGGGCAGAGGATGAAATGATTCTTATTAGCCTCATACACGATATTGGCAAGGTAATAAGTGTTCCTAATCATGGTCAAATTGCCGCTGAAATGATCAAGCCTTACGTGAGCGAAGACGCATATCATGTCATTCGCACACATCAAGATTTTCAAGGCGAACATTACTATCAGTACATGGGTAAGCCACAAGATTTACGCAAACAATTCGTTAATGAATCCTGGTATGCAAAAGCTGTTGAGTTCACAGATGAATGGGATCAAGCTGCATTCGATCCTAAATATAAGGTAGACTCATTAGAGTCCTTTGAGCCATTAGTTAATAAATTTTTTGCGGCACCTAATTTCATTTAATAACTCTGAAAAAATTTTGCCAATTCTGGCCTTAATCTTTGTTGCATTGTTTTCTTCTTGCTCGACAACACAAATGCAATCTAAGCTAACTGCAAAGTCAGACCCTAGTCTCTGTTACAGCATGATTTATGAAAAAGATTCTGTCTCAATTGAATTTTTTGCTTTGATGCTATCAGAGGCTATGGCCAGGAATTTAAATTGCAAAGATATTGCCCAAGACATCATAGATTTTAGAAAAAAAACTACTGGTAGCAATAGCAACGGAGGCCCCAATTCATCGGGCGAGACTTCATCTTCAGACTATTCAAATGAAGGAGTTAACTGGGTTACAGGCCAATCAACTTAGATTAAACAACGAGTTAAATTTATACGTTAAATTTACTTTGCAGTAAAACAACTATTCATGTAATTTATAGCTACTGCTAGCTTCGTTAGCAGAATAATTTTTAAATTTAGGGGAATTTAAATGAATATAACTAAATGTTTTTTGGCATTAACTTGCTTTGCCTTTTTATCTTTTAATGCACATGCACAACAAGACATTGAAGAGGTCATGGTTACCGGTTCTTACATTAAAGGTAGCGCGACAGACGGTGCTTCACCAGTAGAAGTGATCGATAGAGAGGAAATAGAGAATATTGGTGCGGTATCTATCGCAGATATTACTCGTAACCTGTCAGTAAACTCAGGTTCAGAAAATGCTTCTGATTCATTTACCCAAGGATCAACACAAGGAACATCAAACGTTAACCTTAGAGGCTTAGGTCTTTCTTCAACATTAATTCTTGTTGATGGCAGAAGACAGACTCTTACAGGAGCAACAGCTAATGATGGAAGCGTGTTTGTTAATACCAACTCTATTCCAGTTGTTGCATTAGAAAGAGTTGAAGTTTTAAAAGAGGGTGCTGCTGCTGTATACGGATCAGATGCAGTTGCTGGTGTAGTAAATTATATATTTAGAAGAGACTTTACTGGAGTTGAATTTGAGATGTCCAGTCAAGAAGCTGACATCAGCGGTCAAACCGATGACAGAGTTAGCATTATTTGGGGCGCCGAAAACGGCAACACAAATTTTGTTTTAGCTGCCAGTATATTAGACAGATCACCTATGTCAGGTGCTGATTTCAATCCGAGTTTGGCTCAGCTTGGTATTAGTGGCCTGGGAACAAGCTTCTTACTTTTTGGCCCTAGCACTGTAGCCTCAGGACCATACGCGGGAACTTATGCTCCCTTTGAAAATGTTCCAGATCCATCATGTGTAGCAAACCAAGGAATTCTTATTCCTCAAGCAAGCGGACAAAGATGTGGATTTGTTTATGGACCAAGGTTTAACGTTGTAAATGATGAAGATCATACGAGCATGTACGGTTCATTTAAAACTCTTCTTGCTAATGGCAATGGATTAGAAATCGATTATATGAGCACATCTATTGATGTAAACGATAATCCTCAGTCACCATCTTATCCTGCTCTTTCATACCTAAGTCCTGCTAATGCAATTATGCCTGGAACAGGTGGAAATCCATTTGGGGTTCCTGTTTTATGGTTAGGCAGAGCTTTAGGTTCAGCTTTCCCATCACCAATTGCTCCAAGAGAAAATGAAACAGATAGATTTTCAATAGGTCTAAACGGCTCTTTTGACAATGGCTTTGATTGGGACGCTCATTACACAGTGAGTAGCGAAGATGCCTATGGCCAGCAACCTGATACCAGCACATCAAGATTTAGCGCTGCTATTAAAGGTAATGGTGGATCTGCTGGAAATCAAACTTGGGACTTATTCACACCGTCAAATAATTCAGCTGATTTAATTAAATGGATTTCAACCAACCAGCAGACTTGGACAAATACTGAGCTTGCTGTTTTTGATTTTCTTATGACAGGCTCTGTTGGAAACATAGACATAGCTTCTGGCCTTCAGTTTAGAGATGAATCATTTGATATTGCACGAGGCGCTTCCTCTATTGCAAAATTTGATGCTGCAGGAAACATTACTGAACCAGCTGATTTGCTCTTTTTGGGTGGCGGCTTAGAAAGCACTGCAAGCAGAAATGCAACAGCTTTATTTATTGAAGGCTCCATGAATCCTTCTGATCGATTGGAAGTGAAAGGTGCCTTGCGTTATGAGGATCTAGAGTCTGATAGTTCAGTAGATCCAAAGATAGCATTTAGATACCAAGCTTCTGATGAGCTGGCACTTAGAGCTTCATTTAGTACTTCATTTAGAGAAGCCTCTTTAGCTCAGCTAACTTCTACCAATATTAGCCTACAGGGTATTCAGGATTACAACGCGGATGGTTCAGCAAAAGGTGGAACTGCCTTTATCAGAATTGCTCAAGCAAACAATCCAAATCTTGCTCCGGAAGAGTCAGATAATATGAATATAGGCGCTATATGGAACCCAACTGACAAACTTTCTATGAAATTAGACTATTGGGCTATCGATTACACAAATGTGATTACCATTGAGAGTGCTCAGGGTAAAGTTGCAGCAAACCCACTAGATCCAGATGTCAAAAGAACTGCTGGAGGAACACTTACAGGGGTAACTACTAAGTACTTTAATGCCGCAAACGTAAATACGAGTGGATTGGATTTTGAGTCAACTTATGATTTTGATACTTCATTTGGTCAGGCTCAAGTGGGCGTAAACATGATGCATATGTTTGAGTATGAAATTCCTGTTGGAAATACTACAAAAGACGTTGTGGGGTTATTTAACCACGATAACTTTGCAAGATCATTGCCAGACACTAAAGCAGTATTCCATGCAGCTTTAAACAGCGGTAATAATTCATTGTCCTTGTTTGGAAGATATACAGGTGACTACAAAACTACAAGACCACTTGATGCCACTGCTAAAGCAAGAGGTTTCAGTCAGTCAATTGATAGTTTCTTCACTGTAGATCTAATGAACTCCTACCTAGTGGAGATGAATGACAGCGAACTTAAGTTATCACTTGGAATCACCAACATGTTTGATGAAGAAGTCCCGTTAGTTTACGACGCTGCTAACTGGAGTTACGATGCAAAGCATCATGATCCTAGAGGCCGAATGATTTACATAGGCTTTAAATTAAGTAGATAACAAGACGCAGATTTTAAAAAAACGCAGCATCAGAAATGGTGTTGCGTTTTTTTTTGTTTTCAAGCTTACTATCCATTATAAAAATAAAAGATTATTGGGTGGAGTAAATGATAAAAAATTATGACTTTATTATATTGGGCGCCGGTTCTGCTGGATGTGTTTTAGCAAATAGATTAAGCGCTAATCCAAATACCTCAGTGTGTTTAATTGAGGCTGGATCAAAGGACAACGATCCTCGGTTACATGTGCCTTTGGGCTTTGCTTTTTTGGGAGACAAAAGTAAGTTTAGCTGGGCCTACGATACAGTGCCGCAAAAAGGATTTGAGAAAGAAACAGTTACTGAACCTGCATCTGTTGCAGTTGACTCAGCGGGTGGCATGCACAAAATGGAAGGCGAGCATCAAGAGCATCGAAAGGGATATCAGCCAAGAGGGAAGACATTAGGTGGATCTAGCTCTATTAATGCAATGCTATATGTAAGAGGCCATCGTTGGGACTACGATCATTGGTCAAGTTTAGGAAATGAGGGGTGGTCCTATGACGAGGTCTTACCCTATTTCATTAAGGCTGAGCACAACGAGGAGCATGATAATGAGTATCACGGTCAGAATGGCCCCTTAAACGTTACTAAAATTCGACATCAACCTGAGTCATGCGACGCCTTTGTAAAAGCTGGGTCTGAATTATATAACTTTAATGATGATTTTAATGGCGAGAATCAAGAGGGATTTGGATATTATCAAACAACGCAAATTAACGGAAAGAGATGCAGTGCAGCAAAAGCCTATCTAGTTCCTGCGTTAGAGAGAGAAAATCTTACTGTGCTAACAGACACGAACGTCAATAAGATTTTGATTGAGGGCAATGAAGCAAAAGGGGTTGAGTGCATTGATTCTGAAAATAATACTTTCCAACTCTCTGCCTCCAAGGAAGTCATCTTATCATCGGGGGCATTTGGCTCTCCTCAAATACTCTTAAGATCAGGGGTAGGGCCTGCGAATGAGATTACCCGACATGGAATTGATCACTTGGTAGATCTTCCAGGCGTAGGAAAAAATCTTCAGGATCACATTGATTACCTGACGGTTCACAAGTACGACTCAATCAAGTTAATAGGGTTTAACCTTAAAACAATTTTCTTTAAGTTCCCGCTTGAGATTATCAAGTACGTGCTTATGAAAACAGGAGTATTTACCTCAACGATTGCTGAAGCAGGAGCATTCATTAAGACCAAAGATGAGTTAGAGGCTCCTAATATTCAGCTTCACTATGCACCAGCAATGGTTATTGATCACGGCAGAAAGTCTGCCTGGGGAACAGGTTTAAGCTGTCATTCGTGCTTATTAAGGCCAAAATCTCGGGGTGAAGTCACGCTTGAATCTGCTGATCCTTTTGCTGATCCACTTATAGATCCTAAATTTTTAACTCATCCAGATGACATGCAAGACATGATAGACGGATACAAGGCAATGATGAAAGTTTTAAATAATGCATCTTTTAGTAAATACATCTCACAAAATACTCAAAGACCTATTGATATTAACGATGATGCTGACATTGAAAAGGCTATTCGAGAGGAAGCAGATACTGTCTATCATCCAGTAGGCACCTGCAAGATGGGCGATGATGATATGTCAGTAGTTAGCAATGATCTTAAGGTTCACAAAATGAAAGGACTCAGAGTTGTTGACGCCTCGATCATGCCAACGCTAGTTGGAGGCAACACAAATGCGCCTACGATCATGATTGGTGAGAAAGCCTCAGATTTAATTATCAATGAATGGAGAATATGAGATTGATACGCTGGAGATAGTTCCATACCAGGATAAATACAAGTCTGATTTTGAGAGACTTAACCGAGAGTGGATTGAAGAATTTTTTAAAATGGAGGATGAAGATTTCCACACCCTCCAACATCCAGAATCCTATGTAATAGCTAAGAGCGGAGAAATTTTTTTTGCGCTCTTGGATCAAGAGGTAATTGGAACTGCCGCGATGATTCCAACTTCAGACAAGGTATTTGAGTTAGCTAAAATGGCTGTCAGAAAAGATGTTCAAGGCAGGGGAGTTGGAAAACTGTTATTAGAAAGATGTATTAGCTTTGCCAAAGAAAGAAAGGCATTGGAGATTTTTTTACTCACCAACGATGTTTTAAAGCCAGCCCTAAATTTATATCTTTCAACTGGGTTTGTATTAAATCACGAGTACGATGATGAAAGGTATGAAAGGGGCAACACCAAAATGAACTTAATCCTTACCTAAAAGCAAAAGACTTCTGAATTAAATTTGATCAGTTCGCACTCGATTATGCTTCCTTATTGGGATTCCAAATTGTTAAGTTCTTAGTTTTAAGTCTATTGACTACCAACTTATACCTTGATTGTTCTGCTTTCCATTCTTCCAACCATTTAGCTCCATCACGCTCAGCATCTATAAAGATTGCGTTAGTAAAAGCCAATGGAATTAGTATTGCAGCATGAATAATGATGCTTGCAACTGTGCTATACCCAAATAGGCCTAGATAGTTTGCTGCTATAAAGCCAAAGAATACACTCCAAAAAGTAAATAGTACCAACATGAAGTATGTTTGCAGGCTCGGATCTGGTATGTGTTTTAGTGGATTGTATCTGACATCCATTACTCTTCTCCAGCCACTTACAAGAGACATGATTATTCTTCTAAATAGACTTGGCTTTTTCATTATTGGTTTAATGCTCATTTTTTTCCTAATCAATATGATTTCGTATATATTCTTTAATTACATGCATGCCGTATGATGCCCACGTTATAACTAACAAACTCCAAAATAACATTTCTATCATAGGTTTTTTATTCCTTAATACCAAAGCAGTATAGTCAGTTCGTTAAGGGCATGGAAGTCCAGATTGAAGAATATATGGAGAAATTAGATTAAAAGTGCGTAACGAAGTGCGTAATGTCACATTGACCTTTTTTACAAAGCCTTTAAAATGCCTTAGCTATAAGCGTGGAGGGATGGCAGAGCGGTTGAATGCACTGGTCTTGAAAACCAGCAAAGGGTCAAACCTTTCCAGGGTTCGAATCCCTGTCCCTCCGCCACTTCTTTTTAATTACTTAGCCCTGAATAAATTAATGCTTTGAGATCCTCTCTAAGTGGGTATTTATTCGATGGCATATATTGAGTCATTAGGACGGCAGTAACTTGATTGACTGGGTCAACCCAGAAAATCGTACTAGCAGCTCCCCCCCAAGAAAACTCGCCATCGGTTGAATAAGAGCCAGCTTTACCCGCATCTTGAACTACACCAAGGGTTAAACCAAAACCTATGCCTTCTAAACCAAAGGCTGCGCCTCCCGCAAGCACTGAATCCGATAAGTGGTTTCGCGACATTAGCTCTACAGATGTTGCACTTAAAATTCGAACTCCGTTTAATTCACCTTTGTTCATGAGCATTAGTGCAAACTTTGCATAGTCATCAATGTTAGACACCAACCCTGAGCCGCCGTCAAAGAGCTTGCTTGAGTTGCTTAAGTATGGAGATTCAAGATACGAATCAATTGGTCGCAGTTCTTTTGAGAACATGAGATCGGCAGGATTGACTCCAGCTGCCCCAACAATTTCTCCGTCTCTGCTGAAAGCGCCAGAGGTGTATAGAGTTGTAAAGGATTTCTTGTCACTTGGATCTGTAGAAAATCCCATGCTTTTTAGTTCCAGCGGGTCAAATATGTTGTCTTGTAAATACTGCGCAAAGCTGACACCAGATATAACTTCAACGACACACCCAAGAATGTCCATGTTGATCCCATAAGACCATTGCTCGCCTGGGTTATGAAGCAAGGGTGCCATGGCTGCAGCGGAAGCAAAGGAACAAGTGTCTCCAGGAAATTTTGTCATTTGTGAGTCTACTGCACCAAAAAAATAAGGACGAATATTGAACTTTCTGTAGGCCTGTTGAACTGGTCCTTCTCCAGCCCAGCTGTAAGTAAGCCCGCTAGTGTGGGTGAGGAGGTCTCTAATAGTGATCTCTCTTTTTGGTTTAACCGTATAATCTTGGTAATCAAGATTGAGCACTTTCGTGTTTTTAAATGCTGGAATATACAAAGACACTTTGTCGGCAAGTCGGAGCTTACCTTGCTCCACCAACTGCATAACAGCGACACCAGTCACGGGTTTTGTCATAGAGTAAATTCTGTAGATTGAATCTTTGTTTATCTTTGTTTTGCTTTCAATGTCAGCATGACCATGAGCATGTCGGTAAATTTCTTTTCCATTTTTATGAGCCAATATAGAGATATGAGGTATCTTTCCCTCATTAACGTAAGCATTGAAGTGTTTAGAAATTTTCTCTTGGTCTGTGGCGTCCAATGAGCTCGAAAATGCTACCGGCACAACAGCAAAAAATATAACCAATGATCTTAAAATATTCATAATTTTCCCTTTATAATTATTGAAAATAACCCTTTTAAATTATAAGGCCTTATAACCAGGCATTAAACCTAATATTATAATGACTCCAACTAAAATAGATCTGCAAAAACCTCCGAAATTTTTAGAAATACTTGGTTCCAAGGGCTTTCAGTTCGATGATGAGCTAAACACATCTCTGATGACCTTTGTTATTAGCAAAGATTTAACACATTCGAATGGAACAATCGTGCAAGGTGGTTTTATTACAGCCATGCTGGACGCCGCCATGGCGCACTTAATTATTTTAAAAAGTAATGGAGAGGTAAATCCTCTTTCTTTAAATATCAATGTTAACTTTATAGCTCCTGGTTCACCGGGAGAGTTTGTGGCTAAAGGAGAAATTACAAAAATGGGTAAAAGCATTGCCTTTACATCAGGCGCGCTTTACCAGGGAGAGACTCTTATTGCTACAGCAACAGCTACTAATAAAATGATTAAGCTTTAATTGAATGACTGCTAAAGAAAAGTACTTAAAATTTATTGAGAGCGTTAGACCTCAAGTAAGTTTCTCTGATGACAAGCAACCAGAACCGCCAAACTATTTAAATAACGATTACTGGGCAGCATTGCCAGGAAGAGATGGCTTCCATTTACTTTCCCCGGATCATGTTTCTACATCGGAAGTTAAAGATTTTGATGTCTTTTATATTCATCCCACTGGTTATTTTCAACCTCATTGGAATGCCCCATTAGATCCAGAGTCTGCAGCATACGAGAGAACAAATAGTCATCTAGCCACTCAGGCTTCAGCTTTTGCAGAGACTTGTAATGTTTATGCTCCTTACTATCGTCAGGCAACTTACTATTCTTTTTTTGATAAAGATACCAACGGATATAAAGCTCAGGACATAGCCTATTCTGATTTATCTAATGCTTTTAGCACATACATGGAAAATCATAATCAAGGCAGACCTTTTATTATTGCCGGTCATAGCCAAGGAGCTCTTCATGGCCAAAGACTAGTGCATGAGCATATTTCTCAACAGCCTATTAGAGAACTTTTTATAGCCGCGTATTTAATTGGGTATATCTTACCTACGAAACATTTTGATCAACTCTATCCGGACCTAATAATTTCCAAAGATGCCGAAGATCAACAATCAATTATCTCTTGGTGCACTGGAACCAAAGATTTTCGAAGAAGCAGGGCTCATTCAATGTTGTGGTTACCTGATGGGTGGTGCCAAGAACCCATGGAGCAACCTCTTGTATGTCAGAACCCATTTTCTTGGAATACAAAGAGTGATTGGATTTCAGGCGAAGATAATATTTCAATAAAATTAAAGGCTAGTAACTTATTTTTGGCTGACTATTACGCAACAAAACATTCACACTCTGATCTAACCATTGATTCTATAAATAACCTAGGCTTTGAAGCCAGGCATTCTGAAAACTCTATGATAGAAACTCAAGGTCCATTGATAGAGAGAATGAAATCTTTCACAACTGATGGAGATCTTCATAATTTTGATGTTTCACTTTTTTGGGGAGCCATTAGACAGAATGTTCAAAGGAGGGCGCATGCATTTAAAAAATAAACTTATCTTTCTTTTTGTAATTTCACTTAGTTTAAATATATTTTCTTACAGTGAAGGCTTTGCATCCAATGGTGATGTTCAGATAGCCTACAGAGATTATGGCCCCATTGAAGGAGAGCCAATTCTATTGGTCACTGGTCTTGGAGCTCAATTAACATTGTGGCCTGAATTTTTGATCAAAGATTTGCAAGCAAATAATTTTAGGCCCATTGCCTATGATAATAGGGACGTTGGCCTATCATCGCGCTTTACGTCCAAGCCCTCTCAGTTAGTAAATTACGTAAAGTATTTTTTATTCATCCCTATCGCATCAGAGTATTCAATAGAGGATATGGCCTCGGACGGCATCGCTGTTCTCGATGAACTAAAGATAGAGAAAGCTCATATTTTTGGAATGTCTATGGGCGGAATGATTTCACAAGTTCTTGTCGCCAATTTTCCAACTAGGGCTAAAACCTTTACGCAAATTTCTTCTACCGCATCCACACCCAATCCCTTCAATGGACCAAAGCTAAAAGTCACACGGCAGATGCTCAAGCGTTCGGCTGATCAAAATGATCTTGAAGGCAGGATTGATCAAACTATTGAGCTGTTTAAACTGATTGGAACTCCTGGTAAAAATTACGACACACCTCAATTTAGAAAAGACATGAGAGCATATCTAATTCGCGGGGGAGACGACGGAGGCTTCTTAAGGCAAATGTCTGCAATTATTGGCTCCAAGAACAGAAAAAAATTACTAAAATCTATAAAAACTCCCACTTATATTGTTCATGGAGATATTGATCCGTTGATCAAAGTCAAAAATGGCCATGCTACCCACAGATTAATTCAAAACAGTCAATTGCACATAGTACCAAATATGGCGCATCTTCTTGACACAGAATCATATGAGCACTTTCAAGCCTCCTTTATTGAATTTATCTCTAAGTGAGCATTAATAATAAACAGAAATTCTTTTATTCATCTGGAGCCATTGCAAATGGAGTGAAAGCCGATGCATTTACTTTTTTCTTACTTTTTTTCTATTCCAATGTAATAGGTTTAACACCAGGGTTAGCCAGTCTAGCTATCTTTATAGCTCTTCTGGTTGATGCGTTCACGGATCCATTGATGGGCGTGATATCAGACAGAACAAAGCATAGGCTTGGTAGGCGGCACCCTTATTTCTTGCTCGGGATGATCCCAATGTCACTGTCATATTTCATGCTTTTTTCCATTCAAACATCATGGGAGCTTTCACAACAATTGCTATTCCTGTGGATGCTAACCTTTACTCTGTTAACGCGATTAGGGATGACAATATTTGATGTTCCTCACAGATCTCTCGGAAGTGAGATGTCTCGCTCCTACACGGAGCGGACCTCAATATTTGCAGCAAGAGAAATGCTTGGCTGGATGGGAGGCTTATTTAACGCATTTTTAGCCTACACAATTTTTTTTAAAGACACTCCAGAGTATATGCCTGGGACCAAAAATCCAGATCCATGGATTTTTTATGGCATGACCGGAGCAACCATTATGTGTATCTCCGTCCTGATTACTTTTTTTGGGACACGACAATACATTCAAAACCCAATCCAACACACCCAAGTCTTTAATTTAAAATTAATCTTTCAACAGATTCTTGTGGCCCTTAAAAATAAATCTTTTTTAATTTTCTTTTTTGGCTATTTATTTATTGCGGTGAGTTGGGGTATGGGGAGTTCTCTTCAAATATACATGAATACGTATTTTTGGGAGTTCCAATCAAACATGTTGGCTTCTTATCTTGGAATATATGTCTTAGCTACTTTCACAGCCTTTTTGGTTGTGCCTCAGCTTGTTAAATTTTATGAGAAGAGAACAATCTTATTAACTGCTATTGCCCTCGCTGCACTAATACCACCAATTCCTCTTCTTTTATTTATTAATGGTTATTTGCCAGAACCAGGAACTTGGAATCTTTTTTTTGCAACCATCTCCTTTGTATACATAGCAAATTCGTCACTCTCTGCTAGCGCAATCATTCGTGAGTCAATGCTGGGTGATATTAGTGACGAGGTAGAGCTAGAAACTCATCTTGGTCAGCAAGGCCTGATGTATGCTTCTAGTTCGTTAATTGGAAAGTTAAATACAGGTTTAGGTATTTTGATGGCCGGACTTGCGTTAGAGTTTATTGGCTTTCCACAAGGCTCTCAAATAACCCCTTCAGCCGATCATATTTTTAATCTTGCTATGGTTCAGGGACCTTTAGTGGCAGCGCTTATGATCATTCCGTTTGCTATTTTTTCAATGTACAAAATTGATAGATTTAAACATCAAGAGATTATTGCTGAGCTTGAAAATAGGTCGTGAGAGCCTTTGGAACTATAATAGATGTGTTATGAAATTAAACATTAAAAATACTCCTAAAAGATTAAAGAAAAAAGAAGCTATTCTTGATTCAGCACTTAATATTTTTGCCGAGCATGGCTACATGAATACTCGCCTAGAGCAAATCACGGATGCCCTTGATTTAACAGACAAGTCAATTTATTACTACTTTAGCAGCAAAGGAGATTTATTTATCGAGGTGATTCTTTCGCTTCAGGGTAAGTTAAATTCTCTTATTGATAGAATTGATGATAAAGACTGCAATCATCACGAAAAAATAAAAATGTATACAAGTCACGCTATGAGCATTCACGGCTTACCACTTTTAATGAAACTGCCTCAATCTCTATCAGAATTTTCAAAATATGATTCCATTAAATCTAATGAGATATCGCAATACAAGATTTGGACTCAATGGTTTAAGAAAGGCCAGTTAGAAGGCTCAATTATCCAAGGCGATGCCCCTGAGCAGCGAAACTTCTTGTTTGGGTCTTTATTTTATTTGCATGAGTGGCATTCAATTAGAGATACGGAATCTTATTCAAAAATACAGCCTTTTATAGAGTTAATGATAGATAGAATGTATTCAACCAATTACAATAAAACACAATGAAAGTAGCACATGTCATCACTTTAATTTTATGGGCCTTTGGAATAGTAAATCTGTTGGAGCCCTTTAATGGAATATTGTTTTATATAGCCTCGATCATCTTTTACTTACTTCTCATAGCTCATCTTGCAGAGTGCGTTATCTACAGGGAAAAAATATTAAAATCAAATGACTCTGCCTTCGTTGCTTTTTCTATGACACTGTTATTTGGTGTTATTTATCTCGGCTCTATTAAAGACTCTTAAAATTGGAGGTCCTAGCCGAGGAAGGTAAAATTCCAACAGGATCTATGGGCGTCTGGACGCTTGCTTGGCCCTCAATTATTACCAATCTTTTTTATGCAACCAGCTCTATAGTGGCCATAAAAGTTGTTGGAAACCTAGGTCCCGATGCAATAGCTGCAGCCGTTACTGGGCAAAGAGTTACATTTATTCTGCAAGCCGTACTTACAGGGGTGCTGGCTGGTTCTACGGCCTTGATTGCAAGGAACTGGGGAGCAAGAAACAAAGAAGAGGCCGGTATTTTTTTTACCCGAACTGTTCAGTTGGTTGTTTTTATTGCTTTTATTACCGGTCTTGTCATATGGCAGTTTGCAGAACCTTTGGTTAGGTTTTTTGGCCTCAAGGGTGAGGCTTTAATTTTGTCTACAGAATACTTAAAAGCTATCTCTCCATTCTATATTGGCTTTGGTTGTGGTTTAGGCCTTATTACAGCTCTTCGGGCTGTTGGAGATGTAAAAACGCCCTTGATGATTGGTTTAATCATGAATATTTTTGCTATCTTTTTTATGCTAGTTTTTGTGAATGGATGGATGGGATTTCCTGAATATGGGGTTCGAGGTGCAGCTTTAGGTAATGGCCTATCATTCGTTATAGGGGCCCTCTTGTTGATAGTATTTTGGCGAACAAACCAGCTGCCTGTTAGATATTCTTCAATACTTCACCTTGATCTAAAGCGAGTGAAAGAAATTTTTAAGGTTGGTCTTCCAGCAGCTCTAGAACAGGTAATCTTTCAAGCTGGTATCACAGCTTTTTTAATTCTCGTTGCTCTATACGGAACAGAGGCTTATGCCGCTTACGGTATTGGCGTTCAAATACTGTCTTTTGCCTTTGTTATTGGTTTTGGTTTTTCAATTGCAGGTGCTACTTTGGTTGGTCAGCACTTGGGAGCAGGAAACCCTAATCAGGCTAGAAGGGCGGGATGGGGAGCTATGAGACTTTCAATTGTTTCAATGACATTTTTTGGTATTTTAATAGCCTTTTTTGCCGAACCCCTTGCGCGTTATATGATTGATAACGATGAAGTCGTTCGTCTTTCAGTAGTTTTTATTTGGCTTTTAGGTTCTATGCAGCCATTAATGGCTATAGAGTTCTCTCTGGGAGGAGCGTTGCGAGGTGCAGGAGATACCAAAACTCCATTAGTGATCACTCTTACTTGCTTGTTGTTTATTCGGGTATCTTTGGCGTTAATCTTTTATATGCTAGATGCCAGCATCGAAGTAATCTTTTCTACCTTAGTTGCTGACTATGTTGTTAAAGGCTTCTTATATGTAGCTAGATTTAAATCAAACAAGTGGATGAATGTTATGAAGGCTAAGGAAGGTGTTTAGCTAGATCGTTTAGGGCGATTTGCGCTCTTTTCCAAAGTTTTAATTCAGGTGCGCTTAATTTCTTTGCCTTTAAATTATTAATAATCACTAGCAATAGCCCTTTCAACTTTTCGCTTTCGTTAAGCCCTTGAGAAAATTTATTTTGTAACATTTCTAATGTTAATTTTTGCTTAATTGCCTTGTCAGCAGCAGGGCACTCAACGCCAGCCATTAACTCCATCATTACCACAGCTTCTTTTATTTTATCAACATCACCCGAGTATGATGGCTTTATTAATGCTTTAACAATTTCTTTCTCTATTGAAGTATTTTCTATTGTCTCTAATTCCAGTAAGGCTGGGAGATCTTGATAGGAAGTGATTTTTTTAGATATTATTTCTTGAGCTTGCTGTCCCTCGAAGGTCTTTAAAGATTTTTGCAGCTTTAAAAATTCAGGAGATTTTCTTGTTTTTGATAATTCACGTATTTGGTCTTTAGTTTTTGAGACTGAAAATCCATCTTTTCCAATATCAGCAGCCAGAGACTCTATAATTTTTAACTCATCGTTTGCTATAGATTTTTCTGCTTCATAGAACCTATCTGCGCTTTCATTAAGAACTTTCCATAGATTGGGCTCATTCTTTTTGCCAGCGGGACCAATGTTTTGATAATCTCGTTTTAATTTTTGATATTTTTGAATGCAAACCTTTGAATCCTCATCATTGATCAACTTAACTTGCTCAATCAAAGCTTCTTTTTGCTTAAGGTTTTTAGTTTCTTGTTCACGAATCTGATCGTTAATTGGTTTGCGTGCATTTTGATAAGCTGATTTTAATTTAATAAAATCTTCATCCATAACCGGTGCAAATGTCTGCCACAACTGAAATGTTTGACTGAGATATTTGCTGAGCTCGATTAAACCCGGCCATCTGGATGACTTTTCTTCAGTGTATTTTAAAATTCCTTCAATAATCTTTTCTCTTTCCTTTGCATTCGATACTTTGACTATCTTGAGTTCTTCGTAATATTGCGCGCAAGGTTCCCAAGCCTTATCAGTTAGCTGTTTAAAGGTTTCCCACTGTTCTCTTCCAGCAGGTTTTGATGTTTGATCGAGTTGCTGCCATTTAGTTTGAAGTCCATGAATTGCATTGGCCTGTTTTTTTGGATTATCGATTGGCGCTGCAATCAGAGCTTCTATTTCTTTAATAATTTCATTTCTTTTTGGGTTAGTGGCAAATGATGATATGTCATTAAAGTATCTTGATTGGGCAGACATAAAATTGAATCGATGCCTTAATTTATTTGATACTTTACCTTCAGCTCTAATAGATCTTGACACTTCATTGACAAGCTTTTGGCCGTTACGAATCTCGCCAGCTTCAAAATGCTGCTCTGCTTTTTCTAACGATTCGAATAAAATTTTATGAGTTTCCACAATAGTCTCTTTTGAAGTTTATAATTACATAAATGAAAAAAAGAATTTTAACAGGTATTACGACAACTGGAACTCCTCATATAGGAAATTATTTGGGTGCTATAAAACCTGCATTAAAGTTAGCTGGACCTGACACCGAATCCTTTTTCTTTTTAGCTGACTATCACGCCCTTATAAAGCAAACAGATGCTTCCTTAATTGAGACTAGCGTCAAGGATATTGCGCTTGCATGGCTCTCTTCTGGGTTAGACATTGAGCACTCAAACTTTTATCGTCAATCTGATATCCCTGAAGTCCATGAGTTAACTTGGATTTTAAGTTGCAGTGCAGCCAAGGGGTTGCTAAATAGAGCTCATGCATACAAAGCTGTTGTTGCTGAAAATGAAGCGTCAAATGCAGATGATGATAAAGCAATTAGCATGGGTTTATTTTCATACCCTGTCTTAATGGCAGCAGATATTTTAATTTTTAATGCCACTCATGTTCCTGTTGGACCAGATCAAGCTCAACACATGGAAATGGCCAGAGATATTGCAGGAAAATTCAATCATACATATTCAAAGATTTTCAATCTTCCCGAAGCTCTTATTCAGAATGAAATTTCTGTTCCAGGGATTGATGGTAGAAAAATGAGCAAGTCATACAACAATATTATTCCCTTCCTGTGTTCCGAAAAAGAACTTCAAAAAGCTATCTCAAAAATTGTAACTAACTCATTAGAGCCTGGAGTGCCAAAAGATTTCAATAATTGTAATTTGTTTGAACTCTATTCACTGTTTGGTAATGCAGAGCAAATAGAATCATTTAAACAAGCTTATTTAGATGGAATAAGCTGGGGAGATGCCAAAAAAGGACTATTTACAGTTATTAATAGTGAAATCACACCAATCAGAGAGAAGTACTTTGAACTAAATGCGCAACCAGATCTTTTGAATGATCTATTTGCAGATGGAGCTCGTAAAGTTAGGCCTCAGGCTCAAGAGCTTATCGAGAAGCTCAGAGATCTGGTGGGCATTTCAAAAATTGTCTAATCCCACAGCCTGGTTAAAATTTGGATTATTTGCAGTTGGTTTGGGGCAATCGTTTGCATTTGTATTAGTTCCACCTTTGGCCAGAGATCTTGGTCTATCCGTCATTGAAACATCAACGATTTTCTCTATCTCTGCAATAGCATGGGCAGTAACAAGCGCCTCTTGGGGTAGGGCCTCTGACAAGTACGGAAGAAGAAACATAGCCGTTATTGGGCTTATAGGTTATTCGGTATCAATCATCGCATTAATTACGCCATTATTTCTTGTTGAAAAAAATGTTTTAGATCTTGCTTACTTGCTACCGCTGCTAGTGCTGGGAAGGCTCATCAATGGATTGATTGGTTCTGCAACAAGACCAGCAGCATTTGCTTACATGGCAGATATTACCGACAGATCAAAGCGCACAAAGAAGTTTGCAAGGCTTGAGTCGAGCTTTCTGATTGGAACTATCATGGGACCAATGATTGGCGGCTTTCTATTTTTATACTCTAAAACTCTTCCTTTTTATATTTTTGCTCTTTGTGGCGGCATAGCAGCAATAGGAATTCTAGTCACTTTCCCAAAAACAATTACTCAAAAGACCTCCGAAAAAATAATTTCTAAGCTTTCCTATAAAGACTCCTCTGTGTGGCCATTTCTTCTTTTGGCTGGATTATTTTCACTTTGCCAAGCATCACTATTGCAGTCAATTGGTTTCTATATAACTGATGTTTTCTCAGGAGAGAAGGATCTTCCTCTGGTAATAAGTTTAACCTTTGTATTCCTTTCAATATCAACAGTTGTTAGTCAATATATTTTTACAGACCTTAAACCAATATCTAATGATAAATTATTGATATATGGTGCTTTTTTGCTATGCATATCCTACATTCAAGCAGCATTATCAACATCAATCGCTTTATTTTACCTTGCAATGATGATTAATGGTCTGGGCTCTGGGATGGTTAGACCTGCCAATGCATCAGCCCTATCATTAGCTCAAACACCTGATGATCAAGGAGTTGCAGCTGGATATCTTGGATCTGTAATGCCAATTGGTCATATTCTTACTCCTCTTGTTGCAATGCCGATTTATCAGTATGCGCCGGAGTATTTATATTTTTTCAGTGCTTTTCTATGCTTTGCCGCCTTATGTTTTATAATAGGACACCCCATACTAAGAGATCATGAACAAGCCAGCACTATTAATAGTTAATTTAGGAACGCCGGATTCCCCGTCCTACTTTCATGTTTTTAAATATCTTAGAGAGTTCTTAATGGATGGAAGGGTAATTGATATTCCTGCTTTCTTTAGATTTATTCTGGTTACCTTAATTATCTGCCCCTTGAGATCCTTTAGCTCAGGAAAAATTTACAAACAACTCTGGGATCTTTCGGATGGAGAGTCACCTTTATTAAAGAATACTCGCGAGTTAACAAATAAGCTAAATGAAGCTCAAGAAAAGTTTAATGTTTTTTATGCCATGAGGTACCAAACTCCAAGTATTAAAAATGTCCTTGCTGATATTCAGCAAACCAATCCAACTGATCTTATCGTTTTCCCACTCTTTCCCCATTACGCATCTGCAACATCTGGTAGTGTTTATGCCGAGATATCAAAGCAACTGTCACAAGAATGGGTCATACCTAACTTTAATTTTATTTCTCAATATTATGATCATCCAGCTTTTATAGAAGCCTGGATTAAAACTGCTCAAAATTATGATATTGACCAGTATGACAAGATCCTATTTAGTTACCATGGATTACCTAAATCCCAAGTTAATAAGGTTTACAAAGATTTGCAGTGTGATGGAAAAAATTGTGAACATGAAATTAACGACGATAATCACTACTGTTACAAAGCAACTGTCTATGAGACCTCAAAGCTTATTGCAGATCGTTTGAATATCCCGCAGGAAAAATATGAGGTATCTTTTCAATCTAGGCTAACTAATAATTGGCTTGAGCCATTTTCAGATGAGGTCTTAAAGAGCTATCCTGCCAAGGGGATAAAAAAAGTGTTGGTCTTTTCGCCAGCATTCACAGCAGATTGTCTCGAGACAATCATTGAGATTGGCCACGAATATAAGGAACTTTTTGAAGAATCAGGCGGTCAAAAGCTTGATTACGTAGAGTCATTAAATTTCTCAGATGCTTGGGTTCAAGCTATTATAGAGATAGTAAATTCTAAATCAGGATAAATATGTTTAAAGATAATATTTTACAAGGAAAAAAGATTTTAGTTACCGGTGGTGGCACTGGTTTAGGCAAAGAAATGTCAGAGCATTATATCCAGCATGGAGCTGATGTTGTTATCTGTGGAAGAAGAGAAAGTGTTTTGGCTGAGACAGCAGAAGAATTTAAAGAGAAATATGGCTCAACAGTTCGATATCAAGCATTAGATATTCGTTCAGCTCAAGATGTTGATGATTTTATTGATACCATTTTTCAAGAAGGACCTCTTCACGGCCTTGTGAATAATGCTGCGGGAAACTTTATTTCTCCAACAAAAGATCTTTCTGCTAGAGGCTTCGATGCAATAGCTAACATCGTTTTTCATGGAACCTTTTACGTGACACATGCTGTCGGTAAAAAGTGGATTGAGCAACAGATCAAAGGATCTATCATCTCAATTCTAGCTACCTGGGTTTGGACTGGCTCTCCATTTGTAGTTCCTTCTGCAATGTCAAAATCTGCACTCCACACTATGACAAAATCTCTTGCTGTCGAATGGGGTCCTAAGGGTATTCGTGTTAATGCAATTGCTCCAGGACCTTTTCCAACAGAAGGCATGACTGCTCGATTAAGCCCAAAGGGAGACATGCAAAAAGATTCAGACAATACAATCCCTATGGGCAGAATGGGTGAGATGAATGAACTGCAGAACTTAGCAACTTTTTTAATGGCTGATGGATGTGAGTACCTGACTGGTCAGACGATTGCAATTGATGGCGCCCAATATCTTTCTGGTGGTGGTACCTTTTCTCAGCTTTCAAAAATGTCTGATGATGATTGGGCTGAAATACGCGATATGATTAAAAAAACAAATGATTCAGATAAACAGAAACGAACTACATAATTTATAGGGGAAGAATATGGAAGCGAATAACATGCAGGAAATACTAGATTTACAGCAAGCACATTTTATCAAGGAGGGAGCTCCATCATACGAGCTAAGGGTGGACAGACTGGATAGAATGAAAACTTTGATTATGGACAACAGATACAAGTTTGTTGATGCATTAAATGAAGACTTTGGCGTTCGATCTAAAAATCAGTCTATGGCCACTGATGTCTATACTATTGTTCCCGGCATAAATTATGCCAAAAAGAATTTAAAAAGATGGATGTCAGATTCTAAAAGAAAACCTAATTTTCCATTAGGGCTGCTTGGCGCTAAAGCTAAGGTTAGCTATCAGCCATTAGGTACGGTTGGAATGATCTCGCCTTGGAATTTTCCTGTTTACCTAACTTTTGCACCTTTATCTTCTATTTTTGCTGCCGGAAATCAAGTGATGCATAAGCCCAGTGAATATACCGAGCAAACTTCTAACCTTTTAAAAGAACTTTGCGATAAAGCCTTTGACGAACATGAGTTTGCAACTGTATTGGGTGGACCAGATGTTGGCGCATCCTTTACACAGTTAAAATTTGATCATCTTTTATATACTGGCAGTGGAGCCGTGGCAAAACATATTATGAAAGCTGCAGCTGAAAATTTAGTTCCTGTCACGCTGGAATTGGGCGGTAAATCTCCGGTGATTGTAAGCAACACAGCTGAAAGTGTTACAGCGGCTAAAAGAATTATGCTAGGAAAGACAATGAATGCTGGTCAAATTTGCCTAGCCCCTGATTATGTGATGGTTCACTCAGACAAGAAAGACGAGCTTGTAGCGGAAATGAAATCTGCTGTTACTTCCTTTTACCCAGATCTTAAGCATAACGATGATTACACATCTATCATCAATGAAAAACATTACGATCGTCTTCAAGGTTTGCTCCAAGATGCCAAAGAAAAGGGCGCAACAATTGATGAAATAAATCCTGCTAATGAAGATTTTTCTCAACAAGAAGCCTTCAAAATTCCACCTACACTTGTAATGAACCCAAGTGATGATATGGAGATCATGCAAGAAGAGATATTTGGGCCATTACTGCCAATCAAAGAATTTTCTGATATTAATGAAACAATTTCATACGTAAATAAAAATGATAAACCTCTGGGATTATATTATTTTGGCTCTGATCAAAGTGAGGAGAATCATGTTTTAAATAGAACTTCCTCTGGTGGAGTTACCGTAAATGATGTTTTAGGTCACATTCAGCAAGAGGACATACCTTTCGGTGGTGTTGGACCATCAGGAACTGGAAGCTATCACGGTGAAGAAGGCTTTAAAAACTTCAGCAACCCCAGGGCAGTGTATAAACAAATCGGCTCTAGATTCGATAAGCTCATAGCTGCAATTAGACCTCCCTATACAGGCGATATAGAGAAAATTCTGAAGCAGATAGCTAAATAGCTATGACTTCTCTGCCCATTTACTTGGGTTACAAGTATTTCCGCTCCAAAAAAGGCGCCTTTGCGTCTTTTACTTCAATTATGGCTATTGCTGGCTTAGCTTTAGGCGTAGCTGCATTGGTAATTGTGTTATCTGTTATGAATGGTTTCGAGAGAGAACTCCAAACGAGAGTTCTTGGAGTAGTCCCTCATCTCATTATTAAAAACGAAGAGTCCATAGAAAATTATGACAATTCGATTGCTCAGCTAATTCAATCACCAGAGGTTCAAGCAGCAAGTCCCTATATAGAAACCCAAGGCTTGATGAGTGCCGGCAATCGAGCAAGAGGAGTTTTCCTCACAGGAATATTACCCAGCATAGAAAAAGAAGTTTCAATTCTTCCCGAATATATGTTCGCTGGTTCATTAGATCAATTAAGTCCTAAAGAGGGCATAGTTATAGGAGGGTGGTTGAGTAGGTATTTGGGTGTCAGTATTGGAGATAGCGTTTCTATTACAACTACAAATCTAAGATCTTCAGTTTTAGGATCTTTTCCTAGATCATTATCGCTAAAGGTTGTCGGTATTTTTGAGCTTAAAGCTGAGCTCGATCAATCCCTTGCATTGATTCATCATGATCTTGCAGCTAATCTTCTTAACCTGACAGATAATCAGACTCAAGGTATTAGAATTAAAACCTCAGACTTATTTAAAGCAAATGAAATTGGTTATAGTTTGCTTGAAGAGAGTCTCCCGCAGAACCAAGGCTTTTACTTTAGTTCATGGCAAAGAACTCATGGAACTCTATTTCAGGCAATTCAACTAGAGAAAAAGCTCATTAGCTTGATGTTGTTTCTTATTATTACCGTGGCAGCTTTTAATATTCTCTCAACCTTAGTAATGACCGTAAAATCAAAGGAGCGAGAAATTGCAATTTTAAAAACAATGGGGTGCAGCAATCCTCAACTGATAGGGATATTTCTAACCCTTGGAATGATTATTGGTTTCCTAGGAATTTTTATTGGTCTGGTTCTTGGGTTACTTATTACTCCCAATATTGATTCTACGATTCATTTTGCTGAAAGTTTTACTGATAGAACTCTAATGGACAGTTACTTTATCAATTACTTCCCTTATGAGTTTAGGCCCTCGCAGTTAATTCAAATTAGTGCGACCTGCATTTTTCTAAGTTTATTGTTTTCATTCTTCCCAGCCTACCAAGCAGCTAAATTAAACCCTGTCACTATTTTGCGCCATGAATAAACTTCAAGCTAAAAATATTTCAATGAGTTTTGCTAGCGCCCAGAACACAGTTGATGTTTTAACAGATATCTCCTTGGTGCTTGATGAAGGTCAATCGATTGGGATTATAGGATCATCTGGATGTGGAAAAACGACTCTGTTACAAATTTTAGCAGGCCTAGAGACTCCTTCAGTAGGCAAAGTTTTTTTTAATGATATAAATCTTTCTGCAAATAATAAAACTCAGTTCACACAACTTAGATCAAGTTTATTTGGTTTTGTTTATCAGTTTCATTATTTACTTGAGGATCTGACTATTTTAGAAAATTGTGAGCTGACCTTTCAGATTCTTCAGTCAAAAGATCGCACTGCTGACCATCAAAGTATTCTTGCAATATTTGATGAGCTTGGCATTTCTCATCTTAAAGATCACTATCCATTTATGCTATCTGGGGGGGAAAGGCAGAGAGCTGCTATTGCCCGAGCAGTTGCACACAAACCCACTTTTCTTTTGATGGACGAGCCCACTGGTAATTTAGATAATGAGAATGCAGCAATCATTCAAGAATTAACAATAAATTTATCCAAAAAGCTTAATATGGGCATAATAGTTGCTACTCATGACTTGGATTACGCCAAGCAATTAGATGATGTGTATAAAATTGAAAATACTAAATTGCATAGGATAGACAATGAATAATATTTTAATTTCAGGCGGATGGTTTGTATGGCCTTTATTGGTATGCTCTATTCTATTAATTTCCATTGTCATAGAGCGCCTTTGGTTTTTGCAAAGAAGATTGGTCGCCCCAAAGGGGTTGCAAAGACAAGTTCAGAACCTTATAAACAAAAATGCTTTTCATGCTGAGAATCAAGAAGAGATCGCGGCTACATCTCAGCTGGGAGAGCTTCTTGCTTATTGCTATCAATATAAATCTGAATCTAGAGATTTTATTGAAACAAAAGCCGAGGAAAAAGCAGCAGAAATTAATCTAATCTTAGAAAGAAATCTTTCTATGCTGAGCACAATTGCCAGTATTAGTCCTCTGCTAGGCTTGCTTGGAACAGTCGTTGGAATGATTACTGTGTTTGGCAACATTGATATCAATGGATCTGCAAATGCAGATTTACTTGCAGCAGGAATCTCTGAAGCATTAATTACTACCGCCTTTGGTCTAATCATTGCCGTGCCAGCAATTGTGTTTTATCGATATTTTGAACAAAAAATCTTAAATTTAATGTCTATCCTTCAGGCGAATACATCATTATTTTTAGATTTTATATATAAAAAATGAAATTTTTTAATAACAAAGAGCGAGCTCTGAATGTAGAGATTACTCCTTTAATTGACATAGTATTCCTATTGGTTATTTTTTTTGTTGTCACCTCTAAAATAGAGAAAAATCAGTATTTAACTTTAGACTTGCCTTCAACTGAATCCTTTTCCTCAAGCTCTATTAATGCGGATAGAAATATAATTCTTCTGGATACTGGGATTTTAATTGTTAACAATCAAGAATTTAATATCTCTAAGATTGAAGAAGTCATTATTGGCATCAAAGCTAGTTTTGATACTTCAGAGACAATCATCTTGTCAATTGAGAGTAAGGCTTTTCATGAGTGGGTTATCACTCTAATGGATGAACTGCAGAGCGCTGGATTTCAAAACCTTCAAATTAAAACTTATACTGATCAGTTATGAGTCCGTTAAGAAGATTATTTTCGTACACCTTTAGATTTAAGTTTTCCTTTTTTATAAGTATTCTTGGATTTTTGATGTTTGCAGCCGCCGATATTGCAGCTGTTGAGTGGATAAGACGCATAATTGAATTTATTAATTCTGATAAAACAGATTTTAGTATATATCTGGTTCTAGCTTTAATATTTATTGCTCTCGGAAGAGGGACTGGGTTTTTTATTGGAAACTATTTTATGTCTAGGGTAGGTTTTGGGATAGTCCATGATTTAAGGTCAGAGCTATTTGCTAAGTTAATCAATCTACCGAAAATGTATTTTGATCAAAATCAATCAGGCCAGCTAATTAATCGCATTACCTTTACAACAACTCAAGTTTCTGGAGCTGCCTCAAATGCAATCAAAACCTTTGTTCGCGAAGGCTTCCTGTTGATTGGGCTAATGATTTATATGCTTTCGTTAAACTGGAAGTTAACACTGCTCTTGTTAATTACTACCCCCTTCATCGCATTAATTGTTTACGTGGCTGGAAAAAGACTGAGAAAGCTTGCCAAAACGATTCAAACAGCCATGGGTGATGTTACTCATTTAGCCTCTGAAGCAGTTGATGGTAATCTTGAAATAAAATCATTTAATGCTGAGTCGTATGAAACTGAGCGGTTTCTAAAAGCTAATGCATCAAATAAAAATCAAAATTTAAAGCTTGAAGCGACATCTAATTTAGCTACCCCTATAATTCAGCTGCTTGTTTCTGTATCTCTTTCAATCGTTGCCTATTTTGCTTTGGGCGCCCAGTTAGGTATTGAGCTTAGTGCTGAAAACTTTGTGGCTTTTATTACAGCAGCAGGGTTAATGGCAAAACCAATTAGACAGCTCTCCAACATAAATGCTGTCATTCAAAAAGGCTTAGCAGCCGCCATTGAAATATTTGATCAGCTTGATTCAAAGGAAGAGGAAGATTCAGGTGATGTGGAGTCAGCGATTACTGGAAACATAGAATTTAACGACGTTACTTTTTCATACAATCCTAAAGAACTAGTTTTAAATAGCCTAAATTTTTCAATTGCACAAAATGAGACAGTCGCCATTGTCGGTAAATCTGGCTCTGGAAAATCGACTATTGCTAATTTGCTCTCAAGATTTTACTCAGATTTTACTGGAGATATTTCTATTGATGGGGTTAGTATTAAAGACTACAAGCTTAGCTTTCTTCGAGAATCAATCTCAATAGTCAATCAGTCACCAACACTTTTTAACGACACAATAGAAAGAAATATCGCTTACGGCGAAACTGATATTGATGACGGTAAACTAAAACAAGCTGCTGAAATTTCTGGATGCCTTGAATTTATTGAAAAGCTACCCGAAGGCTATAAATCTGAAATAGGGGATGATGGCGTTCTATTGTCAGGCGGTCAAAGACAGCGAATCGCAATAGCAAGAGCTTTTTACAAGGATTCTCCAATCATTATTTTAGACGAAGCAACTTCAGCCTTGGATAATGAGTCTGAGCTAATAGTACAAGAAGCAGTTGAAAAATTAATCAACAACAGAACAACTATTGTTATTGCGCATAGACTCTCAACTATCGAAAATGCAAATAAAATTTTAGTTCTTGATCAGGGCACTGTCGCAGAGTTTGGTACGCATCAGGATTTATTGGAACAAGAGGGCATATATAAGAATCTATATCAAAATAAATTTAGCGATGGAGAAGCAAGTAGCACTCATTCAACAAAATCAAAATCTCAAGAATACTTACCCTCCTTTACAGAAGAGCCTACCCAACAGGGCTACTTAATAGATGCTTGGTATAACAAGAGTTTTTGGCTGTACCTTTTATCACCCCTAACATTCATTTTTTCTGCAGCGGTTAGGTGGAGAAAGAATTCATACGCAAAAAACCCATCTAAGGTTTGGAATTCAGATGTGCCAATTGTAGTGGTGGGAAATATCACCATGGGCGGCACAGGTAAAACTCCGCTTGTAAAACACATTGCATCAGAACTTAAAGAGAGGGGCTACAAACCTGGTTTAGTGAGTCGAGGATATGGCGGAAAATTTTCAGGAACTCTTGAGGTCAACAAAGAAACAACTTTTAAACAAACAGGTGATGAAGCTCAACTTTTATCTAAGTTACAAATACCTTTTTTTATAGACAAAGATAGATCCAGAGCCGCTCGAACTCTTCAAGAGAAGTATGATTGCGATGTTATTATTTCGGATGATGGCCTTCAGCACTATAAAATGGACAGAAAGGTTGAAATTGCTGTTATAGATGGAGTAAGAAGGCTTGGTAATGGCATGGCATTTCCAGCAGGTCCTTTACGTGAGCCCAAGGGAAGACTTAAAGAGGTAGATTTTATTGTTAATAATGGAGGCCCTACTGAAGCAGACGAAATTCTTATGACCCTTAATCCAGCAAAATTTGTTCATTTGAATTCTGGAAAGCGCTATTCTGTAGAGAATTGGCCAATGCATAAACAAGTTCATGCAGTTGCTGGTGTTGGAAATCCAAATAGATTCTTTGATTTACTCTCAAGACTAGGCTTTGAATTTGATAAAAGTCCTTTTCCTGATCACCATAAATACAATAAAAGAGATTTATATTTTCTAGATCATCTCCCAATCTTAATGACTGAAAAAGATGCCGCTAAATGTAAGCATTTTAATAATTCTAAAATTTGGTATCTTAGTATCGAAGCAAAAATAGAATCTCAGTTTATAGATCGATTAGAGGAAAAAATAAATGATTGATAACGAAATATTAAAACTAATGGCATGTATCAGGTGTAAATCAGACTTAATCGAAGAAAGCGATTATCTTAAATGTTCTAAGTGCAACATTGGCTATCCCATCAAAGAAGATATTCCACACATGCTTGAAGAAAGTATCTTTTCTTTAGATGGCTGATGAATTTGTAATTATCGTTCCCGCGAGAGCTGGATCGTCCCGCCTTCCAAACAAGCCACTTTTGGAGATTAATGGTAAATCTTTACTGGCTAGGGTATTTGAATTAGCCCAATCCTCTAGAGCCAAGTCTACATTCATAGCAACTGACAATGACGCTATAAGAGATCACGCTGAATCTTTAGGTGCTTCCGTAATTATGACCAAAGAGGAGCATATTTCAGGGCTGGATAGAATTGCCGAGGCTGCCAATATATTAGGCTTATCTGCTGATACAAGAATCCTTAATCTTCAAGGCGACGAACCCTTTATGCCGCTTGAGATTATCAATTCCCTGACAAGTAATTTATCCAATAAATTTTCTATTGCAACAGCATGTGTGCCGTTGGTAGATTCTGAGGCTATCAAGAGTCCAAATGAAGTTAAAGTAGTTCGCTCCCTATCCAAGAGGGCCATGTACTTTTCTAGGTCTGTAATACCCAATGAGTTTACCTCAAGTTACGATAATTATTTAAAGCATTTAGGTATATATGCATATCAGAACAAGACTCTTCAAGAGCTATCTGCTTTGCAGCCTACGTCCAATGAACTACAGGAAAAATTAGAACAACTTAGGTTTTTAGATCATGGTTACAATATATTTGTAGAGGACTATGCATGCGATCCCCCAATAGGAATTGATACGCCCGCTGATCTTGAAAGAGCCATTATGTTTTCTAAAACTCATGACTAACTTATTGATAGACAACGCCTTTCAGTTAGAGGTTGCAGCTAAGCAAATTATCTCAATTGAATCACTTGAACACGCTCTCAGTCTTAGTGAGCTGCAGCTCGATAGCTATTTAGTTCTTGGGTCAGCGACCAATATGATTGTAGATAAGTTCTATGACGGTACTGTTATTAAAGTGTCTATGCGTGAGATTGAGCAAATCTCTGAAGACATTATTTCAGTTGGAGCTGGGCTTTCTTGGGATAAATTAATTAGTTACTGCATAGATAACAATCTGTTTGGTATAGAAAATCTTACTTTGATTCCAGGATCGGTAGGCGCTGCACCAGTTCAAAATATTGGAGCTTATGGGGTTGAAGTTTCTTCGGTGATAGAAAGCGTTACTTGTTATAACTTCTTAACCAAGCAAGTTGAAATTCTTTCCAAGGCTGAGTGTAAATTCTCATACAGGCAGTCTATCTTTCAGAGTAAGGCTTATTTAATTTTGAGTGTTCAATTTCGATTTAGCAAAGTTTTTAATCCCAATATTTCTTATCCATCCTTACTTCAATTTCTAGAGCAAGAGAGTATCAATCATGATTCTCTTTCTTCACGACAACTTTCAAGCGCTATTCAATCTATTAGAGAATCTAAACTGCCATCTCCAGATAAAATACCAAATGTAGGCAGCATCTTTAAAAATCCCATTGTTAATTCAGACTCTATAGATTTAGATTTTCTATCAGGTCATCGCTGGGAGTTACCAGAAGGGAAGACAAAGTTAAGTGCAGCTAGGTTACTAGAGACGGTAATGGCGGCAATTAACATCCCTTCCAGTCTTGGCTTTTATGAACAGCACTCATTAGTCTTGATCAATAGGGGAGGCGCTGTATTTAAAGAGGTTATAGAGCTCTTAAAAGATATTCAGGATGAAGTTCTTGAGCTTTATGGAATTAATCTTGAGATTGAGCCGGAAATAGTAGGATCTTAGATGTTTTTATCTGCTGCTATCGCTCATTTATTGGCAGTCATGTCGCCGGGACCTGATACTGCTATTATTTTTCAGCAATCTTTTGCAAAAGGTCGCAACTCAGGAATTCTTACTGCATTAGGCATAGGCTTTGGTATCTTTTTGCATTGCCTGTTAGCAATTTCAGGTATCTCTATTCTCTTGTACAGTACTGAAGAGGCTAGATTTGTTATTAAAATCTTAGGGGCCTCTTATTTGATCTTCGTTGGATTCCAGTCTTTGTTGCTTCAAGATTCATCAGAACCAAAGACTCGAACTACCATTATCACTCATCCATTTTTAATTGGATTGATTACAAATATTCTAAATATAAAAGCATTCTTATTCACCGTCTCATTATTTTCATTTATCAATCTTCAGCCAGATTCGTTAATGTCATGGATTTATTTATTCTATTTTCCTATGATTACAGCAGCGTGGTTTAGTTTTGTCTCCTATGCCCTTACTCATGAGGCATTAGGTGATATATTTGATCAATACAATCCTAAAATTCAATTTGCTTCATCGGCATTTATATTGGCATTGGGCTTATTAATTTTCTTACAAACAATTTATGGAATTCTCTGAGCTTTTAAAATCAATCAATTCTCTTGAGGAAACGTATCCTCCAGTCCATCTCTGGAATCCAGATTTGTGCGAAGGCGTAGAAATGCGAATAGATCGAGAAGGCAATTGGTACTATCAAAACTCTATTATTGGCAGAGACAAACTTAAAATATTATTTTCAAGAATCTTAAAATTTGAAAATGGAAACTACTATTTAGTAACCCCTGTTGAAAAGGTTATTGTTAAAGTTGATATAGCGCCATATATGATCGTAGATTACGAAGTAGACCCAGAACAAAAAAATATTCTTTTAAAAACTAATCTGGACTATAACTTCACTCTTGATGAGCATCATCCAATAGAGCTAAAAGTTATTCAAAAAGAATCTATCCCTTTTGTAAAAATCAGAGATGGCCTAGAAGGCTTTATCTCTAGATCAGTATTTTACAGTTTGGTAGAACTAGCCTTAACTCAAGAACAGCATTCAGAGAATGAGCTAATGCTTTCTAGCTACGGACAGAATTTTAGTTTGGGGCCTATTTCTTAAATCTAAGGTTGATTATTTTGCCTGAGCAATCCACTGGTCGATGTACTGCTCTAAAATGTCTAGGGGCAGGGCACCTCTTTTGAGTACCTCATGATGGAAATCTTTGATATCAAAGTTCTCTCCGAGTTCATTTTTTGCGCGATCTTTAAGCTCTTGAATTTTTAACTGGCCAATTTTGTATGCCAAGGCTTGTCCGGGCCAATTGATATATCTATCCACCTCATTCATGACATCTTGTTTAGTTTTGGCAGAGTTGTCTAAAAAATAATTGATAGCATCTTGTCTGCTCCAATCAAAGTAATGCATTCCTGTGTCAACGACCAATCTTATAGCTCTCCACATATCGTATGTGAGCTGACCAAATTGTGAGTAAGGATCCTTGTATAGACCCAGATCGTAACCAAGACTTTCGCTATAGAGGCCCCAGCCTTCGACAAAGGCAGTTACTCCTCCATATTTCCTAAAGTTTGGTAGGTCTAGCTCCATGGCCAATGCTATTTGTAGATGATGCCCAGGTACTGCCTCATGAACACTCAATACTTCAATTTCATACTTAGGTCTGACTTCAGGTCTATAAAGATTCACGTAGTAGTAACCTGCCCTTGATCCATCTGCTGCTGGTCTTTGGTAGTATGCTGTTGTTGTATCAGGTGCACTCTCTATTGGGATAGGTTTTAAGCCATAAGGCATTGAGGGAAGCACTTTAAAAATATTAACCAATTCCGGATCTATTCTTTTAGAGGTTGCTAGGTATGCTTCAAACAGCTCTTCAGAAGTTTCATAGTAAAATTTAGGGTTTGATCTGAGATCGTCTAAGAAACCTTTGAAAGTTCCCTCCCATTCAACTTCCTTAATAATAGTTTCCATCTCTGTTTTAATTCGAGCTACTTCGCTAAGACCAATATTATGAATTTCCTGAGGAGTTAAAGTGGTGGTTGTAAATTTTCTAGCCAGATACTCATAATACTTTTTACCGTTATTGATATCTTTTATTCCAATGGAAGTTCTGCAAGCCGGAAGATAGGAATCTTCAAAAAACTTATGAAGTTTTAGATATGCAGGTATGACCGTGCTTGCAATTACATTTTTTGCTTTCGCTTGAATAATAATAATATCTTCTTGGCTAATCGACCTATCTATTGATTCAAATGCCCTAAAGAAAGGACTATTTTCTGGAGACACGAAGGCTTGTAACTTAATTTGTTCAAAAACTTTCTGCATCAAAAAGCGAGGAGGAACTGTTCCAGTCTCAATTCCTTTTTGAGCTTTTTCTATATCTGCATCTATCAATATCTCAAGTTTGCTAAGTCGCTCAATCCAATCTAAATAATGTTGAGTATTTCTTAGAGGCAAGATGTTGACTGTTTCGTGTTCTAGTTGAATGCCTCCACGATGACTAAACGGCATCAGGTAAGTCTGATACTGAAAACTTTCTACAGCATTCTCATATTGCTTTATAAATAATTTATAGTTGGTTGTATTTAGCTCATTGAGATCATCAATGTCCATTGCATTTAAGGCATCAAGAACAGACTGATCATGCTGGTGGTCCTCACTGATTCTTTTGATAGAATTATCAGACCATTCGGTATTAAATCTAAGATCGCCCATGCTTGAAGCATAGACAGGATTATCAACAACTATCTTAGACCACTCAGAATCCATTAGCTCTTCAAAGGCGGTCTCTGTTGATGGCTGAGAGCAACCAACCATCAATGGAATTAATACTAAGTATTTAATATTTTTCATTACATATTTGGGTAATTAGGTCCGCCGGTGCCCTCTGGTGTAACCCAGGTAATGTTTTGAGAAGGGTCTTTAATATCACAAGTTTTACAATGCACACAATTCTGACCGTTGATTACAAATTTTGGTCCGTCATCGCTTTCGACTACTTCATAGACGCCAGCTGGACAATATCGTTGCGCAGGCTCATCGTACATAGGAAGATTTTGTAGAATAGGAATTGAAGAGTCTTTAAGTGTTAAATGGCACGGCTGATCTTCTTCGTGATATGTATTTGAGAGAAAAACCGAGCTGAGCTTATCAAAGCTGACTTTACCATCAGGTTTTGGATACTCAATTTTAGGCATATCTGCTGCTGGCTTCATGCAAGCATAATCCGGTGTTGTGTGACGAAGCGTGAAGGGCAGTTTGCCTCTAAATATTAATTGATCAATAGCATT
>ENA-ORDR01000086-ORDR01000086.1-marine-metagenome-genome-assembly--contig:-NODE-86-length-48794-cov-4.325718_pt1 | contig 48794 bp, 56 predicted proteins | sample MGYA00240993_ERZ508538 | MGnify/ENA primary metagenome ERZ508538 (study PRJEB26207, sample SAMN05421999) | marine metagenome | isolation source: Monterey Bay, California, USA | place: USA:Monterey Bay... | reverse complement strand
TTTTAAAAACATACGAAGGTAAAATTGCCAAATGGATGATACCTGACGATGTGATTTTTACAGATTTAATTCCCTTAGGGGCAACGGGTAAAATTTTAAAAAACAAATTAAGAGATCAATTTGGTGGTCATAGAATAAGTTAACAAAAAAACTTATTTTAACTTAAATCTAGAGCTATTTAATTTATTCCATATGCCTTCTAGCAATTAATGATCCACCGTCTACAGGAATTATTGAACCTGTTATATAAGAGCTAGCTTTTGAAGATAAAAAAATAGATGCGCCTGCCATATCTTCAGGAACGCCAATTCTTCCCCTGGGAACTGAAGATTTTATTTGTTCTCCATATTCTTCAAGAGTGTGGGCCATCATATTACTCTCAAAAGGTCCAGGCGCAATAGCATTAACGTTTATATTTCGGTTTGCTAATCTATTAGCTAAAACTTTTGTAAGTTGATGAACTGCCGCTTTGGATGCGGGATATGAGTATGTCTCAGCTCTTGGAATTCCAAGGCCATCTATGGATCCAATATTAATAATTCTTGATGGATCAGACGTGCTTGCTGACGTCTCTAATATATCAACTAATTTTTGAGTAAGAAAAAAAACAGACTTAACATTAGTGTCCATAACCTTATCCCAACCGATCTCTGGAAAGTCATCAAATGAAGCACCCCAAGCTGCTCCTGCATTATTTACTAAAATATTAAGTTTGGTTTCTTTATCTTTAATTTTAGTAACTAATTTATCCATTTCGTTCATGTCAGTTAAGTCAGCAGGTATTGAAATACATTCTCCATACTTTGAGAGTTCTTTAGCCTTTTTATCACAAGGGTCTGATTTTCTTGAAGAGATATATGTTTTTACTCCATTACGAACAAAACCCTCAGCTATCATTGCACCAATACCTCTTGATCCACCCGTAACCAGTGCTATTTTACCGTTTAAATTGAATAAGTTTTCCATATTTTCCCTAAATGTTAATTATATAAATTATTAGTTGTGATTCTATTTAACATGATAAATAGTAGAAAAGATTATCATATTTAATTTTCTTTTAAAATAATTTTGGAGCGTTAATAATTACTTATTATGAATACTATCGATCAAGAGTTAATTAATGTTAGAGCAGACGAAAAGCTAGATCTAAATAAATTAAAAACCTACCTAAAAAACGAATTGGATTACAGCTTTGATAATATCGAAATATTTCAATTTTCTGGTGGGCACGCTAATTTAACCTACTTATTACAATTAGATAATAAAGAATACGTTTTGAGAAGACCTCCTCTTGGTCCGATTGCTCCTTCCTCACATGATATGTTAAGAGAATATAAGGTCCAGTCTCAAATAAATAGTAAATTTCCCCTTGCTCCTAAGAGTTTATATTTCTGCGATGATGAGAGTGTTATAGGTTCTAAATTCCATATTATTGAAAGAAGAAATGGTTATGTAATAAGAAAAAAAATGCATGATCATATTGCTAATTCAAAAGAGAATGTAAGAAAAATAAGTTTTAGAATGATTGATATTCTAGCTGACTTGCATAAGGTTAATCCAAATCAAGTGGGGCTAGGTGACTTAGGAAAACCAGAAGGGTTTGCATTAAGGCAACTAAATGGCTGGGAAGACAGGTGGAAAAAATCTACAGAGAATGAAAATTTAAAATCTAGGTTTGATAAATTAACGTCATATTTGAGGTTAAACCTACCACAGTCTAAGATTGTTACTATTTTACATAATGATTTTAAATTAGATAATATTATGTGGAGTAATATAGATCCGTTTGACCCAGTAGCCGTTTTTGATTGGGATATGTGTACGAGAGGTGACCCTTTAATGGATGTTGGTCATATGTTAAATTATTGGATTGATGAAAATGATAACGAAGAATGTAAGTCTATAACCTCTATGCCAACTGATAATATACTATATCCAACTAGGAAAGAGATAATAGATTATTATTCAAATAGAACTGGTTTTGATTTAAAAAATATAAATTGGTATTATGCTTTCGGTGCATTTAAATTAGCAGTCATACTTCAGCAAATTTATATAAGATATTTAAAAGGACAAACAAAAGATAAAAGATTTTCTACGTTTGGGAATAGAGTAGAAGCCTTAATAAATAGAGCAAATAACGTCTTTCATTTTTAACGAATATTTAATAAAGGAAAAATAATGAATTTTGAACATTCAGATAAAGTTAAGAAACTTCAAGAAAAACTATCCATTTTTATGAATGAACACGTATATCACAACGAAGATGTTTATAAAAAACAAGTTGAGGAAGGAGGAAGGTGGTGCATACCTCCAATAATGGAAGAGTTAAAAGCTAAAGCAAAATCTGAAGGTTTATGGAATTTGTTTTTACCAGACAGTGACCTAGGAGCTGGCCTTACAAATACGGAATATGCTCCTTTATGCGAAATTATGGGGCGTTCTCCTATAGGTGCAGAAGTTTTTAACTGTTCTGCTCCTGACACAGGAAATATGGAAGTTTTAGTAAGGTACGGAACTGATCAACAAAAGAAAGAGTGGTTAACTCCTTTACTAAACGGAGAAATTCGCTCTTCTTTTGCAATGACTGAACCTGATGTCGCTTCCTCTGATGCTTCAAACATACAAGGTTCTATTGCCAGAGAAGGTGATTATTATATAATTAATGCAACTAAATGGTGGACGTCAGGTGCAATGGATCCGAGATGTAAAATAATGATTTTCATGGGTAAGACGGATACTAATGCAGATAAATATAAACAACAATCTATGATATTAGTTCCGTTTGAAACACCTGGTGTAAAGGTTTTAAGGCATCTTCCAGTTTTTGGTTATGATCATGCTCCACATGGTCACGCTGAAGTTCAATTTACCAATGTTAAGGTTCCTGCTTCAAATATGCTTTTAGGCGAAGGAAGAGGGTTTGAGATAGCTCAGGGTAGACTAGGTCCGGGTAGAATTCATCATTGTATGAGACTTATTGGGCAAGCTGAGAGAGCATTGGAGCTTATGGTTAACAGAGCAAAGTCAAGAGTAGCTTTTGGCAAGCCCATATCACAACAGGGAGTTGTCATGCACGACATTGCAGAAAGTAGAGCTGAAATTGAACAAGCTCGTCTTTTAGTTCTTAAGACTGCTCATATGATGGACACGGTTGGTAATAAAATTGCTAGAAAAGAAATATCTATGATTAAAGTTATTGCGCCAAACATGGCGACTAGAGTTATTGATAGAGCTATTCAAGTTCATGGTGGAGGGGGCGTCACGTCAGATTTCCCTTTATCTTATGCATATGGATACGCTAGAGCTTTAAGATTAGCTGATGGTCCTGACGAAGTTCACAGAATGAGCGTTGCTAAATTAGAGTTAAGGGATAAAAATTAGGAAAAATCCTAATTATATTAATTATATGAATAAAACACATTTGGAAACCTTTAGGGGTCTAATTAATCAATTTGACCTTGATTTAAATTATAATATAAAATTGTCTTCTCTTGATAAAGTACTAGAAGATTCAATGTCCTTTTTATCGTCTTTATATGAAAAAAAAATAAATATTGATATTGATACAGGCTCTTTATTACATTATTCAAAAATAAAAGTAGAAAGTTTTAATACTATCTATGTTGTTTCTGACTTGTCTCAAAATGAAGATAATGACTTAATTATTATTAAAAGCCTTTATTTATCTAAGGATATTAATTTTGAAAAAGATCAATTAATTATTAGTAAGCAATACGTAGTTAAAAAAATTAACTTAAATGATATGACCTTTATTACAACTAATACTCAAAAGGGTATATATTCAGCATATAAAGGAATAGTTAAAAAAGAAGATTGTGATCAAATGGCACATATGAATGTACAATTTTATTTTGGCAAACATTCAGATGCAATTAAAAACTTATTTAATGAAATATCTAGTAATTTTAAGCAAAAGGTTTGTTTTGAAATAGAAAATGAACGTTGTATATTTAGTAAAGAAGTTCATTTAAATTGTTCTTTAGAAATAGTTTTAAATTTAAAATCTATAAGCAAAGATAAGTTAATATTATTAAGCAAAGTGTTTTGTCCAGATAATAAAAATGTGTCTGCATATTTTGAAATGACAATCTCACTAAACATATCTGAAAAAATTAAAGAAGTTATAAATAAAATTTTTACGTCAAATAACACTACATATTTGAATGAACTAGAATTTAAAAATTTAAGACTATTAGAAGGTAATAGACCAACTAAAAAATTTGACAACACTGCTTTTATGACATGTAAAAAAGCAGTCAATACCTGGGATTTAGATTATTCACAAATGGGGTCTAGTCAGTTTAAGGTTGGGTGTGTTTCTGATGCAGCCACACATCTTTTTACTTATTGTGGAGCCGATTATAACTGGAGGTCTAAATACAATATTGGTTCAGCTGCGTTGGATTACTCTGTTAGATATTATAAAACAGCTCCTCTAGGAATGGCAGTAACAATGTATACTAACTTTACTAAAATTGGGAATAAATCTCTAAAATTCATTCATCATATGATTGACGACACATCTGGAGAATTAGTCATGGATATAGAAATAGTTGCAGTTCTTTTTGATTTAGAAAAAAGAAAATCCATGGAAGTTCCTCACGATTTTAGAAAAAAAGCCGAGAGAATACTGCTTACAAATTAGATGCGCTTAAAAGTTTAAATCTATCTCTATGATAGTCACTATCACCCATTAAATGGTCTATCATTATAAGTCTTTTTGCATAGTGTGAAGCTGAATACTCCCATGTCATTGCAATACCACCATGTAATTGAATAGTTTCTTCTGCAACTAATTTACCAACTCTACCAACTAAATTTTTAGCAGCTGAAATATTTTTATCTCTAGTTTTTTCATCAGATCGGTAAGTTGATGAAGCTAACATTACTGCTGATTTTACTTGTTCAATTTCAAGCATCATATCAACCATTCTATGTTGAATACTTTGAAAAGAACCTATTGATTTCCCAAATTGATTTCTGGTTTTTAAATAATCTAAAGTTAAGTTGAAACAAGTTTCCATAATACCTAAAGCTTCAGCGGAGAGTGCCAGAGCGCCTGCAGAGTTAGCTTTAATGATGCAGCTCAGCGCTTCATTATCTCTAGCTATAAGTTCTGCTTTTGCAGTATCAAAAATTAGTTCAGATGCTCTATACCCATCAACAGTATTATAAGATCTGTTTTTTATTTGATCGTTATCTACTAAAAATAATCCAATTCCAGCTTTGTCGTTTACATCCCCATCAATCCTAGCTGAAACAATTACTTTGTTTGCAGTATCGCCATTAATAACAAAGGATTTCGTACCATTAAGACACCATTTATTATCTTTTAATGAAGCACTAGTTTCTATAAAACTATCCTCATATCGGTTATTCATCTCTGTATGTGCAAATGCAATTAATAGCTTACCTTCTACAATCTGGTTGATTAAATCTAAATTAGGGTTACTTACTGAGGATAAAATAGTACTCGACAACACTCCTGACGCTAGAAATGGTTCTACGCATAAAGATTTTCCAATTAACTCAAATATTATTGAAATGTCATCACCGTCACCACCTAACCCTCCAAATTTAGGTGAAACTAGGGCACTTATAATGCCAAGTTCTGCACTTTCTTTCCAAAAATTTTTACAAAATCCTTCTGGTAAATTTACATTTTCGTTGCGCTTATTTATATTTTGGTAATTGCTTTCAAAAAACCTAGCCACTGTTTCTTGAAGCATTTTTCTTTCTTCAGATAATGAAAAATCCATATTATGCCCTATAATCCAAATGATGCTTTAGCAACTATATTTTTTTGGATTTCGTTAGATCCTCCATATATAGATATTTTACGCATATTAAAATATTGCTTTGCAATTGGGCCTGCATAGTCTGGGCCAATTGGCATTTCATTCCATCCTTCATCAAATTGCTCTGGTAAATAAGGTAAAGCTTGAGGTCCAAGTGCTTTTCTAAGAAGTTCAGTTGTTTTTTGTCTGACTAATGTACCTTTTATTTTTAAAAGTGAACTCTCCATTCCTGGTGCTTTACCTTCTGCAGCAGCACTAACAGTTCTTATATTGAAGATTTCCATTGCCAGAAGATCAATTTCAAGCTCCGCAACTTCAGAAGAAAAAACTGGGTCCTCAATAAGAGGTTTCCCATTTTTAAGAGATTTTTTTGATATTACTTTTAAATGATTTAATGCTGATTTTGAATATGGTACTCCTGCAATTCCCGTTCTCTCAAAGGTCAATAGATATTTAGCATAAGTCCAGCCTTCATTTTCTTTTCCAACTATATTTTTTTTAGGAACCTTTACATCTGTAAACCAAACTTCATTAACTTCATGTTCTCCATCAAGAGTAACAATGGGTTTTACTTCTATGCCAGGTGTATCCATGTCTATTAGTAAAAAAGAAATACCAAGCTGTGGTTTGGCTTCCAAATCTGTTTTTACTAAGCAGAAAATTTTATCAGCATGATGACCAAGAGTAGTCCATGTTTTTTGTCCATTAACAAGATAATGATCGCCTTTATCAATTGCTGTAGTCTTTAAACTTGCAAGATCAGATCCAGCTCCAGGTTCAGAGTAACCTTGGGCCCACCAGTCTTCATTATTTAATATTCTAGGAAGATAATATTTTTTTTGTTCTTCTGAACCAAATTCAATTAATACAGGTCCAAGCATATTTACTCCAAATGGAATAATTCTTGGAGCAGATGCTTTAATTATTTCTTCTTCAAAAATATGTTTTTCAATCGCATTCCATCCAGTACCTCCATACTCCACTGGCCAATGCCACGCTAACCATCCCTTAGCACTCAAATTTTTCATAAAAATTTCATAGTCTTCTTTTGTTAACCTTTGATATTTTTTAACTTTTTCGGATAATGACTTTGGAAGTGTTTGATTAAGCCATTCTTTTACTTCTAAACGAAAGTTTTCTTCTTTTTCTGAGTACTCAAAATTCATAATTTATTACCATTCAGTTTAATGTTTTTTTAGTATATAATTTAAAGTATATCTTATAATTAAAATTATCAATAATAGCAAAGGTTAACATGTTAATTAACAAAGTTAAAAAAGATTTCTCAGAAATGTTATGTGATGTTTTTAATGGTGCTACAATTATGCTTGGTGGTTTTGGTGAGGCTGGAAGTCCAATTGAATTGATACACGCTTTAATTGATCATGGTGCAAAAGATTTAACAATTATTGCTAACAACGCTGGAAATGGTAGAGTAGGACTAGGAGCATTAATAGGTCAAAGGCAAGTAAAAAAAGTTATTTGTTCATTTGCAAAGTCAGCTAAAGCTATAACTTTTCCTGAATTATACAATAACGGTGAAATAGAATTAGAGGTTGTACCTCAAGGAACTTTAGCTGAAAGAATTAGAGCAGCAGGATCAGGCATACCTGCTTTTTATACAGCAACCGCAGTAGGAACTCCGTTAGCGAAAGGAAAAGAAGAAAAAGTTTTTAATAACAAAAAATACATTTTAGAAGAAGCTCTTTCCGCTGACTTTGCTTTTATAAAAGCTGATGTGGCTGACAGATATGGAAATTTGACTTTTAATAAAACGGCTAGAAATTTTAATCCAATAATGTGCATGGCAGCTAAGCAATCTTTAATTCAGACTAAAAAAATTATAGAACCAGATGAAACCAATCCTGAGCATGTAATTACCCCAGGCATTTTCGTACAAAAAATTATCCAAGTTGAAAATCCAATTATTGAGTCAAATGCAATTGAGGAAGGTATTATATATCCATGATAAATCCAGACTTGAAAAATGTTATTAAAGGATGGGATAGGAATTCTATTGCGTCAAAAATTGCTAATGATTTACCACATGCTTCTTATGTTAACCTTGGCATAGGAATGCCCGAACTTGTTTCACAACATATTAAAGAAGATCGTGAAATTATTTATCACTCTGAAAATGGTTTGTTGGGAATGGGGCCTACACCAAATGAAAACGAAATTGATTTAGATTTAATTAATGCAGGCAAAAAACCAGTTACGATTTTGCCTGGTGGAAGTTTTTGCCATCATGCAGACAGTTTTTCTATGATAAGAGGAGGTCATATAGATTATTGCGTCCTTGGTGCTATGGAAGTTTCTATAAATGGAGACCTTGCCAATTGGTCTACAGGTAAAGGGATTCCAGCTGTGGGTGGCGCTATGGATTTGGTTGCAGGTGCAAAAAATGTTTTTGTTATGACACAACATATTACAAAAGAAGGTAAGCCTAAATTGGTTCAAACCTGTACATTACCTCTCACAGGTGCAGGTGTAGTATCAAGAGTTTATTCTGATTACGCCGTAATAGATATAACAAAAGAAGGCTTTAAAGTTATTGATATTAACCAGAATATTTCAATGGAGTTTTTACAAAATATCACTGATGGAAAAGTTTATCAGTAAATAAATTAATCAGTGTACATCACTTGGTCACTATTAATAAAATCTAGAGCTTTTTGAGAAATTTTAAGACCTTTAGATACTTGTTCATCCATAGCATTTTCAACTTCAACTATTCTTTGTAATTTATTTATAACTTCATCAATTTTATCAAAAGGAACTACAGCTACTCCGTCTGTATCAGCTACAACTATATCACCGCTGTTAACTGTTTTCCCTCCAATGTCAATAGAGTAGCCAATTTTTGCAGGGCCACTATTATATGGCGAGTTTGGGTTTAAACCTGTGCAGAAACAGTCCAAGCCAGTTTCAATAATACCATTTAAATCTCTCATTGGACCATCTGTTACAAGTCCTTTGCCACCGTTATTTCTAATCATTCCTGCAATACGGTCACCAACTGCTGCTGTCCCCTGAAATCCATTTACACAATTTACAACTATATCTCCTTCTTGAATTTCACTTAAAGCTATTGCCATACCAAGCACATCTGCCGCTCCAGAAAAAACAGTAAGCGCTGGACCTACTATATGATTTACAGTCTTACCAGGTATCGATAATGGTTTAATCGCTGGATCTAAGGCTGCGTAACCACTTAAAGCATCACAAATAAAGCTAGTGGGGATATCTTTGAAAGAATCAATTTGTTTTTGAGAAGGTCTATTTCTACTTGTAGATTTTTTAATCTGTATCAATGGAGGATTTTCAATCATTAATTAATCTTTCTAGGTTGTATAATTAATTTTATTACTATTATTTTAAAGATTATTATTTTAAAAAATAACATGTTAAACATATAACATTATTATATTTATGGAGAAAGCTTTGTCTAGTCTGGTTGATAAATACCCAAGAGTTAGTGATATGGTTGGTGTTGCAAAAAGAAGAATGCCTCATTTTGCTGCGGAGTATTTATTTGCAGGGACTGGGTATGATGAAGCGTTAGAGAATAATAGAAAAGCATTTAATGAAGTTTTCTTAGTCCCTCAATACCTTAAAGGTACCGTAAATCCTAATTTAAAAACAAAATTGTTTGGTTATGAATATGATGCACCTTTTGGAATGGCACCAGTTGGGATGACAAGTTTAATGTGGCCTGGTGCTGAAATAGCACTTTCCAAAATGTCTGTAAAAAATAATATACCTTTTTCTTTATCAACTGTGTCTTGCACTTCTGTTGAAGAAGTTGGAAAGCATTTAGATGGAAATGGGTGGTTTCAACTTTATCCACCAGCTGATAAAGCAATTAGAAATGACTTACTAAAAAGAGCTAAAAATTCTGGTTTTAAAACTCTTATAATTACTGCTGATATACCAGCTTCTAGTAGGAGGGAAAGACTAAGAATGGCAGGCGTTTCTGTACCTCCTAAAAATAACTTGAGAACTTTTTTTCAAGCAGCAATTTGTCCATCTTGGTCAATAGGAACCTTAATAAATGGTATTCCTGCTTTTGGCACCATGGATCAATATAGTGATGGTAGTTGGCATGGTAATGCTAAATCCAAAGCTGGATTTGCTGGAAGTCAAATGCAACGTTATTTAGATTGGGATTATTTAAAAGAAGTTCGTGATATTTGGAAAGGTCCAATTATTTTAAAAGGATTAATGGATATTGAAGATGCAATTAAAACAACTAAATTTGTTGATGCTATATATCTTTCAAATCATGGTGGTCGTCAACTAGACATAGCGCCAAGTACATTGCAAATTTTACCTGAAATAAGGAAAAAAGTTGGATCTAAGTTTCCAATTATTATTGATTCAGGTTTTTATTCAGGACAAGATATTTGTAAAGGATTAATGCTTGGTGCAGATTTTGTTATGACTGGCAGACCTTTTATTATTGGATTAGCTGCATTAGGTGCTAAAGGAGCTAATCATGTTCACGATATTTTAAAAGATGAACTATCAAATATTATGGAACAAGTATGTGCTGAAAACATTAAAGAATTAAAAAATCAAAAAGTTGTTTTAGGCAACAATTTTAAATTAAATAATTTAAATTGAGTGCTAAAGCGCACTAAAGCGTTTACCAGGTAGAACCATTTCTGAACCTGTTTTTATATGGAGTAAAGCAGGTAGGTTGTTTTTTTTTGCCCATTCATTAGCTTCAACAAAAATATCATAAAAGTCTTCAGTGTTGTCTACCGAATATCCTTGACCACCCATGGCTTTAGCTAAATCGGCAAAATTAGGATTAACTAAGCCAGTATGTTTATATTTTCCTTTATAGCTTTTATGTTGATGCATTCTAATAGTCCCATACATCTCATTGTCAATAACCAAGACAATGACTGCAGCATTATATTGAACTGCTGTTGCAAATTCATTTTCAGTCATTTGAAAACAACCATCACCTGCAAGAGCAATTACCATTTGATCAGGAAAACGTAATTTAGCAGCTATGGCAGCAGGGAGTCCGTATCCCATCGAACCTGAAATAGGCGCAAGTTGAGTTCTGAGTTTAGTAAACCTAAATAATCTATGTCCCCAAACAGCATAATTACCTGCACCATTTGTAATTATAGTATTAGGTTCTATTTCTTTTCTTAATGTTCTAAACGCAGATGTGAGATCAACACCTGAATTTGGAGCCTCAAGTGGCATATCACCCCAATCAATATAATCTTCATGAGCTTGATTTGTTTTTTCTTCTTTTATAGGTAATGGTTTAGTGTTTAGCCCTTTTAGGGCATTATTTAAAGCACTTACAAAATCTATTGGGTTAGATACAATCCCGAGATGAGGGTTATATATTCTTCCAATTTCTTCTGGACCTGGGTGAATGTGTACAATTTTTTTATCATGTTCTGGAATACCAAACAAAGAAAATCCTTGTGAAGGGTTTTCACTCAATCGAGCTCCCAGCAATATAATATAGTCACTTTCATTTATACGATTAATTAATTTTGGATTAACCCCTAAACCTAGATCTCCACCATAGTTTTTATGTAAATTATTAAAAAGACTTTGTCTTCTGTGAGATGTTAAAATTGATAATCCAAGCATTTCAGAAATAGAAGCTAGATCTTTTTCTGCTTCTTCAGACCATACAGATCCACCTAGAACAAGCACAGGGTTTTCCGCAGCTTTAATTTCTTCAATAAACTGTGCTAAATCTTTAGTTGAAGGAGCCGAAGAAACTTGATCAATGAAACTTGTTGCTTTTTCATCAGTTTTTTCTGTAAGCATATTCTCTGGCAAGGCTATTATTACCGGCCCAGGTCTTCCTGACATAGCTGTATGATAAGCACGTGATACAATTTCAGGTAATCTCTCAGCTTGTTGAACTTCAACTACTAATTTTGCCATACCTCCAAAAAATTGTTGATAATCTACCTCTTGAAACGCATCACGACCATACATTTCTTTACCAATTTGTCCTACAAACAGTATCATTGGAGTACTGTCTTGTTGCGCAATATGAATACCTGCAGCGGCATTTGTAGCTCCAGGCCCTCTTGTTACAAAAGCAATGCCTGGCCTACCAGTAAGCTTTCCATCCGCTTCGGCCATTATGGAAGCTGCACCCTCATGTTTGCATAAAATAGTTTCTATTGAGGTTTCTTGAAGACCATTCATCACTGACAAATAACTTTCACCTGGCACACAGAAGACTCTATCAACTTTTTGATTTTCTAATAACTCTACTAGTAAAGATCCGGCTTCTTTCATTTTTCAATCCTTAAATTTTTTTAAATAGGGAGAATTTATAGGTATCATATTCTCAGTTGTTGGTAAAACTAGTTCATTTAGTAAATGAGAAGATAAAGTTTTACCATGTCTATCTAATCTTAATGAACTATTAACACCACCACCAAGTGCATTTTGTATTACAAAATTTAGAGCTTTTAATCCAGGTAATTCATACCTATCCACTTTTGTCGCTCCTAAATGTTTAAATATATTTAAAACAGCCTCTTCTGTTGCCAAAGAATTTATTAATTGCCAACCACTATCTAAATATGCAATTAGTGAGATATTTGATACATCTCCTTTATCACCAGCTCTTGCATGAGCAATTGCATGAACAGGTAAATTTATTTTTTTCATAAATACCTCAATTATATTTTTATAAGATTCTAATTTTTATATTTGGATCTACCAACTGTCTATTTACAAGAATAGATGCTGTAGAGGATTGAGCTGTAACGTACGCTCGAGCACCACCACCTGCAGCTGGTCCACAACAATATAAAGATAGAACTTCGTCGATCATTTGTTGAGCTTGCTCTTTATGAGGGTATATTGCAGATGTTCTTACTCTATAGTCTCCATCATTTGTAAGTTCATATGATGAGGTCTCATCCATAGAGAAATGAACAGAACCAGCACCAATTATTTCTGTTCGTATTTGACCTTGTAAACCTAAAGTTTGCACTCTTTCATTTATTACATTACCAGCAAGTTTAGCTCTAGCAAGGGCGTTTGGACCTGCATAACTTATCTCAGCTTCGCCCATAAATCCATTATCACTACAAATAGTCGCTTTTAATTTTTCAGGAGGTTTTTTCCCAGCTCCACCTTTAACAAGAATTCTGTTTGCACCGTCATCTTCTAATATCAAATTAGTCATATCAGCAGTTACATCAGGTACTAAATAACATGAGGGATCATGTGTTTCGTATAATAGCTGTTCTGTTACAGTAGCCTTGCTGACTAAACCTCCTGTTCCTTCAGGTTTAGTTATTACAAAAGATCCATCTTCACTAAACTCTGCTATTGGAAAACCAACATTCGCAAGATCAGGAACATCTTTAAAGCCTGGGTCAGCAAAATAGGCGCCTGTAACTTGAGCGCCACATTCTAAAAGGTGCCCACATATAGTTCCCGAACCAATTAAGTTGAGCTGGTTGGGTTTCCATTTATATTCATATAACAATGGCCCTAAAGCTAGCGCGCTATCAACTGTTCTACCAACCACAACTATATCTACATTTTTTTCTAATGCGTCTGCTATTGGTTGAGCGCCAAGATATACATTGGCGGCAGTTATTTTATTGTTAGAAAAATCTAGACCTTCGACAGTAGGACTACTTAATATTTCTTCACTAGACATATATTCTAATAAATCATCACCTACAACAACTCCAATTTTAGGAGGCCTAATATTTTGTTTTTTTGCAATTTCAAGTATTCTTTTGGCTGCGCCTAACGGATTTGCAGCACCAATATTTGATATAATCTTGATATTGTTTTCAAGACAATCGTCTAATATAGGAGTTATGTATGAATCCAAAAATGGAGAATATCCTTCTTCTGGATTTTTGATCCTAAATTGTTGGGCAATTGCTAAAGTTCTTTCAGCAAGTACTTCAAACATTAAATATTTAGGTGCTGTTATTTTTTTAAATTCTTTAACGATTGGAATGGACGCGTCAAATCTGTCACCAGAAAACCCTGCACCACATCCTATATATACTTTTTTGGTCATAATAATTTATTCTAAGTAGTATTTTTTTTCGGTAGTAAATGTTATCATAGTATTATACATGTTAATGAAAATAGCTAGCGTTTAAGTAAGAGGAAATTAATAATGTCAAAAATTGCAATGGTTACTGGAGCAGGAACTGGTGTTGGTAGAAGAGTTTCGGAAGTCCTATCTAAAGAAGGTATTATTGTTTATTTAGTAGGAAGACGTAAAGATAAATTGATTGAAACTCAGGAATTATGTTCTGGACACACAGAAATATTACAATGTGATGTTAGCGATCCAAAAGCTGTAGAAAATTCATTCAAAATTATAGAAGAAAAACACGCTAGAATTGACATCCTATTCAATAATGCAGGCATAGGTGTTCCTGCACAATCAATTGATGAAATGCCATTTGAAAATTGGAAGAGTGTAGTTGATATAAACCTTAATGGAATGTTTTTATGTGCAAAATATGCATTTGCTTTAATGAGAAAACAAACTCCTCAAGGTGGTAGAATTATTAATAATGGGAGTGTGTCATCTGCTACTCCTAGACCTGGTTCTATTCCTTATACAGCTACTAAGCATGCAGTTACAGGAATGACTAAAACGATTTCTTTAGATGGTAGAAAGTATGATATTGCATGTAGTCAAATTGATATAGGTAATGCAGAGACACCTATGACAGCTAGAATGAAAGAAGGTGTGCCTCAAGCGACTGGTGAAATGAGTGTTGAACCAGTCATAGACTCAATTCATATTGCAGAGGCAGTATTATATATGGCTAAACTACCAGTTACAGTAAATGTATTAAATATGACAGTTATGGCAAATAAAATGCCTTTTGTTGGTAGAGGGTAAATCTACTTTAAATATTTTTTAATTACTGGAAAATACAGATCTTTGTCACCTTGTTCTATACTTGTCTGAAGCAGTTTTTTTGCTGTTTCGGCACCAGGTAATTTTATCTTTAATTTATTTCCAAGCTCTAAGGCGTAAGATAAATCTTTTAACGCATATTCAGAAGAAAAAGCTGGGGAAGGGAAGTGATCTTTTGCAATACTTTTGATCCCATGGTTTTTAAGTGCAAAGCTGTCTCCAGAACATTTAGTTATATTATTAAATAGTTTACTAACATTCATACCATACTTTTCTGCAATATTAGCAGCTTCACTAAGTGCAACTACTGTCTCAAAAAGTATCATATTATTCATTATTTTCGTTAATTGACCAGATCCAACGTCTCCGCAATGCATAATATCTTCTCCCATTAAATTAAAAATAGGCAGTAAATGTTTAAAAGTATCTAAATCTGATCCAACCATTATAGCAAGTGTTCCGTCTATAGCAGCTTGCCTTGTTTTTCCTATAGGAGCATCAGCAAAAAAAGAATTTTTCTTTTTGATCTCAACATTTAATTTAACCATTAGATCTGGTTGAGAAGTTGACATATCTACAATGTATTTATTTCGTTTTATAAAAGATATTATGTTCTGTTTACCAAAGTACATTTCATAAACAAAACTTCCTCCAGGAAGACACGTTATAATCACATCAGATTTATCAAAAAGATCTTCAATGTCAGACGCAATAATTGCTCCATGGTTATGTAAATCTTCTTCTTTATTTTTGTTTATGTCGTTAACCATAATTGACCAATTTTTGTTTTGGAGTAAGTTTTTGCACATGGAGTTTCCCATGACGCCTAACCCAATAAACCCAATTGTATTTATTGTCTGATTTTTCATAATGCACCGTATTTATTTGTTAATTTATAAGATACATCCATTCTAAAAAAATATCCTATACTTTTCATTAATATTGTTTATTTTTAGAGATCAATTATGAATCCGATTGGACACAAGAATGCATTATGACACTATTAAAAACAATCACAATTTACCTCATGATCCCTTTAAAGCAATTGTTGCACCTAGACCAATAGGTTGGATAGGAAGTTGTTCTAAAGCCGGTAATTATAATTTAGCTCCTTATAGTTACTTTAATGCTATTGCTGACAGACCTCACTATGTTATGTTTTCTTCTGTAGACATTAAAGATTCTGTTAAAAATATTGAAGAAACTGGTGAGTTTACTGTATCGATTGCAACTGAAGAGTTGTTTGACCATATGAATGGCAGTTCTGTTCCAGCAGGGCCGGAAGTAGATGAATTTAAGTTAGCAGGTTTAAATCCTAAAATTGGTAATTTTGTATCAGCTCCGTTTGTTTCAGAGGCAGCAGCTGCTCTTGAGTGTAAACATTGGAAAACTGTAGACCTCCCAAATGTGGATAGAGATAAAGGCACAGGAAATTATGTTATTTTTGGTCAAGTCGTTGGCATTTATATCAATGATAAATTTATAAAAGATGGTCTTTTTAATGCTTCTGCCGCACGCCCCTTAGTGCGTTTAGGATATATGGATTATGGAGTTGTTGGATCTGAAAATACGTTTACTAAAAACAGACCAAAATTAGGTAAAGATGGTAAGTTAGAACCAGTGAAGGAATGGGATGGAATTTATAGATAACAAAACAATAGAAGATTTTTCAAGAGATGGCGCTGTTCTATGCAAAGGAATGTTTGTTGACTGGCTTGATGAATTAAGAATTGGCGTAGACAAACTAATAGAAAATCCTAGTGTTAGGGAGAGATCTTATACCCCAGATGATGGTACAGCACCTTTTTTTCAAGATTTAGTTAATTGGGATAGAATTCCTGAGTTTAAGGATTTTGTTTTTAAATCAAAATTAGGATTTTATGCTTCAAAGTTGATGAAATCAAAGCAATCACAACTTTTTCATGATCATGTTTTAGTTAAAGAACCAGGATCGTCAATAGTTACTCCGTGGCATCAAGATAAACCTTATTATTGTGTTGATGGTGTGCAGTCTGTGAGTTTTTGGATAGCTTTGGATGACATATCCAAAGAAGGTTGTCTTGAGTGTATTGCAGGATCACATTTATCTAATGTCTTACATAAACCAAAGAGATTTAACGGAAACGATTTATATGAAAATGATAATTCTGAGGATGTTCCTGATATAAATTCTAATAGAAAAGATTATAAGATTTTAAGTTGGGATATCAAAGCAGGGGACGCTGTTGCTTTTGATTTTAGAACATTACATGGAGCGTCTGAAAATGTTAATAAAAATTCTAGACGAAGAGTTTTTTCTGCAAGAATAGTTGGGGATGATGCCGTTTTTGTAGATAGAAAAGGTAAGGGTTCCCCACCTTTTGAGAGTATAAAACTTAAAACTGGTGACAAATTAACAGGAAAAGAGTTTCCAGTTATTTATAAAATTTAATGTCTTTTGCAGTGAAATTTTTTATCATTTTGTAGAATTGCTTTTTTTAATTGTTTTACTCCTTCTAATATGCGAAGCGAGGGTCTGCTGAAATAAGAATTAGAATCGAAGGCAAATACTCTTTCTTCTTTTATAGCACTTAAATGGTTTATTTTTTCATCCTGATATAGTTTTTGTGAAAACAAAATATTTTGTTCAAGATTATAACCACAGCAAATTAGTCCTATATAATCAGGATTTTTTTTAATAATTTCTTCAGCATAAAGCTGCTTTGATTTTTCACCTTTTTTTCCAATCGAAGAGGTAAAACCAGCCATTTCAATTTGTTCAGGTATCCAATGACCTGCACTAAAGTAAGGGTCTATCCATTCAAGAAGAAGTAAACTATTACTACTTCTTTCTTTAGTAATTTTGTGCTTGGTATCAACAGCTTCTTTTATCAATTTTTGGGCAATTTCTTCTTTGTTAACGGCTATGCCAATCCTTAATATATCTGAACATATTTCATCAAAAGTAATACCATTTAATGAAATAATTTCTGTACTTGATGATAATGTACATAAGTTATTTTTTAATGTTGCTTGTATTTTATCTTCTGAAATTGAACACACATCACATAATCCTTGAGTGATTATTAAATCAGGATTAATTTGATTAAGTTGTTCATTATCTACTTCATAAAGTGGAATATTATTTTTAACAGCCTCTTTTACCAATTTATCAATTGCATTTTGATCGATGTTATGAGGGAGTATACTCGAAGTGATTTTTAATTTATTATTTATTGTTGATGGATAGTCACATTCATGACTTACAGCACTTATATATTCTGCCAGACCCATATCACAAAGAATTTCTGTAGCTGCAGGTAATAAACTCACAATTTTCATATTTTATTTTTTAACCATGATATTTGTTTCTTGGCATACTTTAAAGCTTCAGTATCATTTTTAAATACTTTATTGCTATAAAATCCAATTTTGTACCAACCAGAATTCGTTTCAGGATCTCTTCTATATTCTTCAAATCCAAATGTTTGATTATTTCTTTTAAATATATCAACACATAAGTTACCCTCGTAATTATTAATTGAATTTATAACAGTTTTAATTTCTATTTTCAAAAGACAAACCTTATTAAATTTAGTAATAAATATATATAATTCTAATTTTTTAATAATATTAAAACTTAATTAATTGAAAACCTTAAAATGAATATTCAATCAAAAGATATACTCTAAATGTTAGAAATAACTATGTCAGAAAATATTATTTTGACTGTATTATCTTTTTTTACAGCTTTAATGACATCAATCGCCGGAGCCGGAGGTGGGACAGTTCTATTAGCAGCGATGCTTCAATTTATGAATCCAGCAGAGGCTATTCCAGTTCATGGTGTAATCCAACTTTCTTCTAACATGACACGAACATGGTTATTAAGAAAATATGTAAATTGGAAAATAATATTTAAATTTTCTGTATTGTTACCTTTAGGTGTTTATATAGGTCTCAAAATATTTCAAAGTATTGATCAAGATTATATAAAAAATTTAATAGGTTTGTTTATTTTATTGGCTATTGGATTTCAAAACTTAAAAAGTTTTAAGAAAATCAAAATTCCTTCGAATATTTATTACTTAGTTGGTTTTTTTACAGGTATTTTTAATATTTTAGTTGGAGTTATTGCACCACTTTTAGCTGTTATAGTTAGACAAAGTATAGAAGAAAAAAAATCTATCGTAGGTACTTTAGGTTATTTTGGTCTTATTGGTAATTTAATTAAAATAATTGGTTTTACATTCATAGGATTTTCTTTCTACGAATATATAGAAACTTTTCTTATGATAATACCTGCAACTTTATTAGGAAGCAGGGTTGGGCAAATTTTTTTAAATAAAATTAGTAATAATTTTTTTACTCTTATATTTCAAATAATATTAGTAGGGTTAGCAATCAGGCTTTTATTAACCTGATATATATTATAAAATATTAAAAACAGAGAGTTTTTTAGTTTATGGTTTCGCATAATAACACAGAAGGATTAAATGTTCCGATCACTGATATAAATGGACGCCTTTATTCGCCATCAGCTTATCGTAATTCTTCAGTTATTATAGAACTTATTACAAAATTTATTCCAAATTCAGGTAAAGCTCTTGAAATTGCTAGTGGTACCGGTCAACATATAATTCAACTTGGGTCTAAGTTTAAAGATATAATTTGGCAACCGTCTGACTTAGATAAAGAACGTATTAAAAGTATAAATTATTGGTTGTCAGACAACTATACAAAAAACATTAAATCTCCATGTCATTTGAATGCAACCAAAGAAGGGTGGTCTAGAAAATTTCCTAATCAAAACTTTATTTTAATAATCAATTTACTCCATTTAATTAGTTTAAAAGATACAAAAGTATTATTAAATGAAATTTTCTCTGCTTTAGCTCCCAACGGTTTTTTAATTATTTATGGTCCTTTTATGCGTAACGGCAAATTAACTAGTAAAGGGGATATTAATTTTCACACGAGTATTAGAAAACGCAAAAATACATTAGGTTATAAAAATGACGTTAACTTATTAGAATTATTTTTTAAAATAGGTTTTCAACATGAACAAACTGTTGAAATGCCTGCTAATAATTTAGCTTTTATAATCAAAAAACCCATTTGATTATTTAATTGTCTAAGAAAGACATTAAGCTTTTATTAAATTTTTTAGGCTGTTCAATATTAATTAGATGTCCAGCATGTGGTATAATTATAATATTGCTGTTTTTAATTTCTTTTTGGATCTCCAATGCCATAGATGGAGGCGTTAAAGTATCAAGCTCCCCAACCATAATTAATGTTGGCACATCTATTTTTTTGAAAATATGACGATGTTCAGTCCTCATTGATGTATCAATTGTTTTAAGATAACTTTCTTTGTGAAGAAGTGAGATTGAATTAACAAGTTTTTCGTATGCAGGTTTGTTTTCCATGTCACCTATCAACGATGATGCTACAAATGGAGCTATATCCTTTGGTTCTTTACCATTTAAGAGTGGCTCTTTTCTTGAATTAATAAATTTTTTAACCTCATTTTTGTCCAAGTTTGATAAACCAAAATGAGTGTCGCACAAAGTAAGCGTCTTTACACAATTAGGATATTTTTCATAAAAAAGCGTAGCAATTTGTCCCCCCATTGAAAGTCCAACGATGTGAGCCTTGTCGCGATCGAAATAGTCTAAAACTCTTTTAAGGTCGTCTAAGATATCTTCAAAAATGAAATCCCCAGAATAGTCTTCACTTTCACCATATCCACGTGTATCCCATGCAACTGACAAGAATTTTTTTGAGAAAAATGGAAGATTACCTTCCCAATTTTTCTTATTACCTCCTATACCATGCAGAAAAATAACCATTTCACCTTGGCCGATGTAATCAACCGAAATTGATGGTTGGGAACCAATTTTTATATTCTTTATTATTGAAACCATTTTAATATTAAAACCTACTACCTGGTAATGTTAAAAACTCTAATTCTGATTTAGTTGAAATTCTACCTAAAACATTATTTCTATGAGGAAACCGATCAAACTTATCAATAATGTCTTTATGTTTTAAAGCAAATTTAAATGTGTTCTCATTTGTAAATTTTTTAAAAAGTGGCAAACCTAACTTATGATCTAAGATGTTTTCACTATGCATAAGTGGCATTAAAAAAAAACTATTATAATGATGATTTGATCCTTTGATGAAATTGTTATCAATAGCAATCTTAGTCAATTTTACAGCTTTATTGTCTCCTTCAAAAGATTTAGAACTATTTCTAAAAACATTTCTTGTGAACTGATCCAACAAAATAATAAGGGAAAGATAAGTATCTAAAGCAATATTAACTTCGTCAATATTAATTTTTAATGATTTTTTTATTGTACTAAGAAATCTACTTCTTATGAGGGCGTCAAATTCGTTACTTTTTTTAAACCACATTTTAGGTGAACATTCTATAAACCAGAAATCTAAAATTGATTTAGCTTCAATCATTTTTTATAATTTCTTAAAATTGTAGCTATTTCTTTACCCATATCTTCTTGTCCAAAAAAAGGAGCTTTTTCACATGCTTCAGCTAAATATCTCATATCTTTAGTTTCTAAGTATTTATTCCATAAAAAATGCATAGTATCTTCTAATTTCATTCTACCACCAATTTTTTTAATGATTGTTTATATAATAAATATAGATAAATCATTATGCCAAGGTTAATTATATTCCAAAAAATTCCATTTAAAAACGCTAATCTATATGAATTTGTATAATCATAAATTTCTCCAGAAAGCCAACCGCCTAATGACATACCAATTATTGTAGCAAAAATAAGAAGCCCAACTCTCTCAGCAACTTCATTTGCAGGTAGAAATTTACTAATTATAACAGCATATATAGGTACTATGCCTCCTTGGGACAGTCCAAAAAATATAGCAACTATATAAAGTGACATTTGGCTATCAAAAGGTAAAAACAGTGAAAGTGAAACTGCTTGGAGAGTTGAACATAAAATCAAAGTTTGAATTGGTCCTAATTTATCAGATAAATAACCAAATATAACTCTGCTCATTACAGCTGCAAATAACATATAAGATAAAATTTCAGTCCCAACTGCTAAACCAAATCCATTATCAATACATAATGGTACAATATGGACTTGCGGCATTGACATTGCAACACAGCAAAAAACACCTGCAAACATAAGTAAAGTCTGAATATTTTTATTACTGATTGATAATTTTAAGCTTGAATTTACATTAAGTTTTGGCGCTATTTGGTCGATATTTTTATTTAAGAACGGTTTTTTATTACCAATTAAAAGAAACAAAATTGGTATGATTATACTACAAACTAATGCAATGAAAAGATGAGCATGCCTCCATTCTCCGTCTAAAAGGAAATCTTTAATTAAAAAAGGCCAAATTGCACCACACAAATGCTGTCCACTTGCTACCAGAGAAACTGCTAGCCCTTTCCTTTTATAAAAAAACTGCGATATATCTGCCATCATAGGCCCAAAAAAAGCTGCTGCAGAGAAACCTAAAAAAAATTGAACAAATGAAAGCCATAAAATGTCGTTTGCTAATGTTGATAGTAAATATGAGAAAATCAACAAAATTAAAGCAAAAATAATAGGCTTTTTAATCCCGATTTTATCCAGCATCCTACCTATGATAACGTTACCAATCCCATAACCAAACATTGTAGCTACATAAGGATAAGTTGAAGCTGCTCTATCAAGATCAAATTCATTCTGAATAGTTGGCATAATGATAACTACTGACCACATACCAGCGGTTCCAATTATACTCATTGTAAAAATTATTATTAGCCTAAACCAGGCTTCACGACTGTCTAAATCTATTAGATTATTTTTCATTATTTGTTGCTCTTCAAAGTTATTTGATTAACATATAAATTTTTAGATCTTAAAACAATTATATACATGTTTAATTATTGTTTAAGGAGATGTTAATGATTTTATCCAATGATCAAATTCAATTTTACAATAATGAAGGTTACGTATTAGTTGAAGATGTAATTTCGGAAGTTCAACTGAGTGCAATGCTTAAGATTGTAGATGATTTCTTTGAAAAATCTAAAGCTATAAAAGAAAATGATAATATTTTTGATTTAGAAGAAGGTCATACTGCGCATAATCCAAGATTAAAACGGGTTAAGCAACCTCATCAACATACACCATTTTTTTGGGATATTCTAAAAGAATCTAAGATAGAAAATATACTCATTGACCTGCTTGGGAAAGATATATCTTTGAAAACTAGTAAATTGAATACAAAAGCTCCTGGTGGAGGTGCTGCTGTAGAATGGCATCAAGATTGGGCTTTTTACCCTCATACAAATGACAATGTGCTTGCTTTAGGGCTTATGATAAATGACGTTGATTTTGATAATGGACCTTTAATGGTTATACCTAAAAGTCATAAAGGTCCTGTTTTAAGTCATAATAATAATGGTGTTTTTTGTGGAGCAATTGACCCTAATGATAAAAATTTTGATATATCAAAAGCTGTTACTTTAACAGGCAAAGCGAGATCAATGACTATTCATCATGCTAGAACCCTTCATGGTTCTGCACCTAATAATAGTAATAAGGATAGATTAATGCTTTTTTATGAATGTAATTCTGCTGATGCATGGCCTTTAGTTGGTGTCGGAGCTTATTTAAATAATACAAACCCTATTGATTTATGTAACCAAATGGAAAGACAAATGCTTTGTGGAAATGTAAGCTATCAACCAAGAATGGAGAGTGTTCCTGTAGTATTACCGCTTCCGCCAGCGCCAGACTATGGTTCTATTTTTACAACTCAAAAAACAGGTGGAGCTAAATCAGCCTTTTAGTTCTTATAGTCAGGTGATTGTCTATCAAGTTTTCTTAGTAATGCAGGCCATGCTAATCTATCTCTACCTAAATCAAACATTCCAATAGATTGATCTTGAGTAGTTTTTATAGCTTCTTTAGAAGGTAAATTAATATTTCCAGCAGCTTGTGCTCTTATTTGAGCAGTGCAAGCTCTTTCAAGGAAATATATCCCCATAAAAGCTATTCCACAGGTTTGACCTACAGATAGAGTTCCGTGGTTTCGAAGTATATAAAGATTTTTATCACCTATATCTGCTACTAATCTTTCTCGTTCACTATGATCGAGAGCAAGTCCCTCATAATCATGATATGCAACATGGGGATGAATTAACATAGATGTTTGGCTAATTGGTAACAAGCCATCTTTTTGGATTGATACTGCAACTCCGTCATTAGTATGAAGATGAAGTACGCATTGTGCATCATCACGTGCAGAATGGATTGCGCTGTGAATAGTAAAACCAGCTGGATTAACCTCATATGGGGTGTCTATCACAGCATTCCCATTAAGATCAATTTTAACCAAGCTTGAGGCGGTTATTTCATCAAACATTAATCCATATGGATTAATAAGGAAATGATGTTCTGGACCAGGTATTCTTAATGAAACATGAGTGTAAATTAAGTCATCCCAACCATAAAGAGCTATAAGTCTATATGTTGCAGCTAAATCTAATCGCAACTTCCATTCTTCTTCAGTTATTTGGCTTTTTAATTTATTTGTATCAATCATATGATTCATTATTAATTTTCCCTAATTCCTAGATTTTTCTCATTATATATTACAAATTATAAAATTACAAAATCATTGGGCGATTATTCTTCTGAAATTTGTATATATCTTTTGATTTTGTTATTTATATCTTTTTTGAAGAGATCTATTTTAAGTATCCCGTTATTTAACTCGGCTTCTTTAACTTCAATGGTCTGTTCTAATTGAAAAATTTGCTGGATTACATTATTTCGAATGCCCTTATGAATATAATCTGATTTTCGTTTATTTTCTCTTTCTGACACATTAATAATAAGAAGGTTATTTGAAGTGTTAATTGAAATTTGATTTGATAACACTCCCGCTAAAGCTATTTTAATTTGATATTTATTTACATCATATTTTATAACATCAAATGCTATATTGTTTTCAAGGTTCACAGAGCATGCTTTATCAATTTCATTAAAAATTGAGTCATAACCAACATAATGTTTTAGATATTTATTTTGAATAAAGGTCAATTTATTGATCTACTCTTAAAACTCTTTCACCTTCAAGAAGCTTGATCCTAGTATTTCCTTTAACTTCGTTTAATTCTTCAGACATGATTTTCATTATCTTGTTTGCATCATTTTTATTTTTAAAAGAAGATATTACAAAACCAGTTGTTTCAGATACTCTATATATTTCACAACTCAATTGACCATTTTTAATATTTCTTGGGATCATAACATTTTGAAAGAAAGCTACTAACATATCACAATTTACTTTAGAGCTTGATTGAAATTCAGCTATTCTAGCGTACATTTTTACCTCTTGTTTATTATATAGCTAATATGTAATTATACGATATTAATTTAATTTAAAAGAAGCAATATTATGAAGATTTTTTATTTTTTATTTTTCATCCTAGTCTCCAATGCAAGTATGTCTCATGAATGCGTTTTGCAAGGGACTTCAGCAAAAGAAATTACTATCTATAATTCTTGTAAAGCAGATAAGTCAAAAAATAAACCAAGTAATAAAGATTTGAATAATATGTTGTTAAAGAACAAGGTAAAAACATTAAAAAAAGAAAATAATAATTTAAAAAATCAGTTATTAGATCTCAAAATAAGGTTAGGTAATATTTTAAATAGGATTAATTCTTATGTTGACTAAAAATAGAGGATAAGAAAATTATGAAAAAAGCTTTAGTTATAGGTGTTGGTCCATTAAATGGTCTTGGGGCACAATTATGTAAAAAAATTGCTAATAATAACTTTGAAGTGTTTGTGGCAGGTAGAACTAAAGATAATTTGGATATAGTTGTAAATAGTATAATACAAGATGGAAACAAGGCTAAATCTTTAGTAATTGACACAACTAATGAAGCACACGTTAAAGAGATGACGAAGTTAGTAGGTAGTGGGTTAGACTTTGCAGTTTATAATGTTGGTAACAATAGACCAGGTAAAATAATTGATATGGATGCTTCTTATTTTAAAGAAAGCTGGGAAACTAGTTGTTTTGGAGGATTTCTATTTGCAAAAGAGGTTATCAAAACTTTCTTAAAAGAAAAAACTACTGGAACTCTTATTTTTACTGGCGCAAGTGCCTCTTTAAGAGGTAAATCAAACTTTGGAGCATTTAATTCAGCAAAAGGAGCATTAAGAAATTTAGCCCAAGCCATTGCAAAAGAATATGCAGAAAATGGAATTCATGTTGGTCATGTAATAGTTGACGGAGGCCTAGCAGGCGAAAGAATTAAACAAAGGCTCTCTGATTTTGATCAAAGAGTAAAAGATGGAAAATTAATTGATATTGAAAGCGTAACAGACGCATATATGTTTCTTTATAATCAGAATAAGAATGCGTGGACTTTTGAACTAGACGTAAGAACCTCAAAAGAAAATTGGTAAATAAGAAAGGATTTTTAAAAATGAAACTTTTTGATTTAACAGGAAAAGTTGCTCTTGTTACTGGAGGAAATGGTGGTATTGGTTTGGCAATGGCGAAAGCATTAGGCGAAGCTGGTGCAAAAATTGTTGTTGCCGGTAGAAACCAAGAAAAAAATGATCAATCCATAAAAATATTACAGTCGTTGGATATAGATTCTACTTCATTAATTGTTGATGTTGTTGACGAGGTATCTTGCAACAAGTTAATCGAGAATACAGTAGCTCACTTTGGTAAGTTAAATATTTTAGTTAATAATGCTGGAACAAATATAAGAAAAAGACCTGAGGAATATGAATTGCAGGAATGGAAATCAATTATAGATACAAACTTGATAAGTATGTTTACCTGTTCTAAAGCTTGTTTTAAACACTTTAAAGCAGTTGATAGTGGTAAAATAATCAATATAGGTTCAATGCATTCTTTGTTTGGAGCTCCACTAGGTAGTGCATATTCAGCAAGTAAAGGTGGCGTTGTTCAATTAACTAAAAGCCTAGCAAATGCTTGGGCTAAAGATAACATCCAAGTGAATGCAGTTTTACCCGGTTATATAGATACTACGCTAACAAGGCAGGCAAGAATTGATATACCTGAATTACAAGCTAGAGTTGAAGAAAGGACTCCAGTTGGTCGATGGGGAGAACCAGATGATTTAGGTGGTATTGCTGTATTTTTATCTAGCGATGGATCAAATTATGTTTCAGGAACAGCTATACCTGTAGATGGTGGATACTCAATTAATGGATAAATTAAAAACTTATTGTTGTAGATAACTTATAAATTTTTTTATTGAAGAGGAATTTAGATATGAATAACGTTTTTAAAGGTTGTATGCCTGCTCTTATGACGCCTTGCAATGAAGATTATACGCCTAACTTTGACTTGCTCGTTATGAAAGCTAAAGAATTAATTGCTGAAGGAATGTCAGCTGTTGTCTATTGTGGTTCAATGGGAGATTGGCCACTTCTTTCTGATGAAGAAAGACAAGAAGGTGTGTCTAGATTAGTAAGTGCTGGTATTCCAACTATAGTAGGTACTGGCGCTATAAATTCTAAAAAAGCAACAGCACATGCTAAACATGCGCAAGATACTGGTGCACTTGGTTTAATGGTTATTCCAAGAGTTCTCTCACGTGGCCCTTCCTTATCGGCTCAAAGATCCCACTTTGCTTCTATTTTAAGTGCTGCTCCGAACCTTCCTGCGGTAATTTATAATAGTCATTATTATGGATTTTCAACCAGGGCTGATCTTTTTTTTGATCTTAGAAGTCAATTCCCTAATCTTGTAGGATTTAAAGAATTTGGTGGGGCCGCTGATTTAACATATGCAGCAGAAAACATCACATCTAAAGATGAAAATATATCCTTAATGATTGGAGTTGATACGACTGTCTATCATGGATATGTCAACTGTGGTGCAGTTGGAGCCATTACTGGAGTTGGTAATGCTTTTCCAAAAGAAGTTTTGCATTTAATAAACCTTTGTGAAAAGGCAGCTGATGGAGATTCAACTTCTAGATTAAAGGCCAAAGAACTTGAAGAAGCATTGGGTGTTCTATCATCATATGATGAAGGACCTGACTTAGTTCTTTACTACAAATATTTAATGGTTCTAAATGGAGAAAAAGCTTATAATTTACATTTTAATCCAACAGATAAATTAAGTAAAAGTCAGATGATGTATGCAAAAAAACAATATTTGTTATTTAAAGAATGGTACAAAAATTGGAAAAAAAAGTAGGATTAAAACACATAAGCTCTAATGTTAGTTATTAGATAAATCTTCTTCAGAATTGTTATAATCGTCAGAGTTTTGATTTATATTTTTATCTTTTCTTTTGTTTATTTGTTTACAAGCTTCTTTGATAGCCATACCAATTAATAATCCACCAGTTAAACCTAAAGCAGTACCTTTTATAAAACCTAAACCAAACATTACAGAAGACTCCAAAATAATTTAAATGGTGAACGCGAGAGGATTCGAACCTCTGACCTACTGCTTAGAAGGCAGTTGCTCTATCCAGCTGAGCTACGCGTCCATATCTAAATAAGTTAATATTATTTATCTATTACTAATAAATTACTAAGTCAAAGCAAATGTATCAAAATTTAAAAAATAGGCTTTAATAATAAAATATTTTTTGCATGCATGTCATAGGTTTAGGAATTTTGTCTAAATTTTCTATTCCAAGGCCTACGCTTAGAACTATTGATGATAACTTTGAGGTTACTTTATCAAATGTCCAAGCAAAATCTGTTGTTTTAAAAAAATCTTTATCTTCCCATATGACGTATGCGCCTTGTTTTTCAGCTAAAAGGTTTCCAATAAATATAAATTTTTCATCTATTCTTCTGTAAACTTTTGGGTTGTCCATATCTTTTGATCTATCAAAAAGAAATTGAAATTTATTATTGTTATCACTACAAGAAAATCCTGCTGATGGAAGATATATATCACTTGCTATCAATTGAGATGGTGATAACAAACCTGCAAACAAAAATAAAAAAATATATTTTTTTATAGAATTCATAAAAACAACTTTCATGTTAATTGTTATTGCTATCATTATTATTAAATAACATCATAAAGAAAAATATTGAAGGGGAAACTAGTATGTCGCTTTTTATAGACCATGTTGTTATGACTGTAAAAGATATAAATAAATCAATATATTTTTATTCAAATATATTAAACATGGAATTAATTGAATTTGTATCAACATCAGACACTACTAAAAGAAAATCATTGAAATTTGGTAACCAGAAAATTAATTTACATGAAGCTGAAAAACCTTTTAAGCCTCATGCAAACAAACCCATGCCAGGATCATTAGATATTTGTTTTATTAGTGAAAAAGTTCTTGATGAATGGATTTTAACCTTTACCAAACATAATATTGATATTGAGGATGGACCAGTTCTAAAGACAGGGGCAAATGGGGCTATTAAATCAATATATATCAGAGATCCGGATCTAAATTTAATAGAAATTTCAAATGTTATTTAATTTAAAAAATTAATATTCTTGAATAATATCTACTATTTCTCTTGTTCTATTAACTTTGCTGTTCCACTTATTATCAAACTTTTGAATTAATAATTTCAGTTTTTTTGATTTCAATATTTTTTGAGCTATTTTAATATTTTCAAATTCATAAACAGCTACGTGAAGATCACTATTTGTTATCCAGCCTCTTTTTGCACTAATAGCTCCAAAGTCTTTCTTAGCTTCTTTTAAGTGTTCATGACTGTACCAATCATCAAATTGTTTTTTATCAACCAAACTAGTTTCAGATTTAATAATCAAGTAAACAGACATTTTAACCTTTAATATAATGTATAAGTAAATAGAAATTTATAAATCATATATTAATTTAATTTTGTAATTTTTATCAATAAAATTATTGACAAATATGTTCTATCGATCTGTAATAATAATGTAATATTTGGAGGTTTTTTATGAATTTTAAAATATTTGGGAAGCAAGTTAAGGTAGGTGAAACTTTTTCCAGATATGTAGAGACAAGCTTAAAACAAACAATTCATAAATATTTCGAAAACCCCATTTCTTCAATAGTAAGTGTTTCAAAGAAAAACAAATTATTTTATATAATTGTAATAGTTCATATCAACAAAAAAATGGAGTTTACAGCTCAGTCTAATGGACAGACTGCAAAGTTAGCTTTTAATGAAACAATTGAAAAATTATCAAAACAATTAAGAAGATATAAAAGAAAACTAAAAAGTTTCAAAAATAATGAAAATTTAGAAAAGTTAAGTTTATTAGAAGCTCAATTTCAGATTATTAATGAACCTCCATTACTCAATCCGAAGCAAGATAATCCAATTGATGATGAACCAATGATATTTGCAGAATTAAATACTGAAATTGAAGAGCTCTCTGTTAATGACGCTTTGAATAAAATGAAATTTGGTAATATTTCGGCATTAATGTTTCGTAATAAAAAACATAGCGGATTAAACATGATTTATAAAAGAGATGATGGGTTAATTGGCTGGGTTGACCCTAGGGGGTTAAGAAATACAGCTAAGATATAATCATTTTAATTATTTAATTCTTCAATTCTTTTATCTCGTCTGCATAAAAATCTATAATATTCATATTTATAAGTCTGTTTCTTGTAATAATCTTGATGTTCTAACCTAACAGGGTAAAATTTACTTTCTTTTTCAATAGGCACAATGGATGATTTAGGTGTTACAGATAAAATAATTTGTTTTTCTTCATTTGTTTTGTAATAAATTGCTGGAGTATAAGACCTTCCTCTATCACAAAATTGACCCTCATTATCCTCGTAATCTATTGTCTTATAAACGTGAATAACAAGATCTTTAAAATTAATTTTTTTGGGATCATAAGTCACCAAAGCAGCTTCCCGGTGATCTCCCCATTGACCTTGAATATACTTAGGATCTTTTGTTGTTCCAGCTGTGAAACCGCTTACAACCTCTGATACACCCTCTAATTTTTCCATGTCAGCTTCTGTACACCAAAAACAACCTCCAGAGTAAACAAATGTATCAGCTAATGATGGGAAATTTATAAACAAAATTAGATTTAAAAATGTAAATATTTGGATAAATAGTTTTTTCATAAATGAATGTATATAATACTTTAAAAATTACTTAAATTTAAATTTAAATTTTTTTGATTACGTCAAGAGATTTTGTTTTTTTTAGATAATAACAAAATATGTTATATATTTCATTATTATTTTTTTGAAGAGGATAAATTATGAATTTAGATTTTCTAACAAATGATTTCTTGATTAATGATAATCAATTCAATGCTCCTATTATTGTTACTGGTGCTGGTGGGTGTATAGGGAGCTGGATATTAGCAATTCTGCATAGATCAAATATTCCTTGTGTTGCAATTGATCTGTCAGAAGAAAGAAATCGATTGGAATTACTTTTAGGGAAAGAAGCATCTAAAATTAAGTGGCACAAATGTGATATAACTGATTTGAACTCTTTAAAAAAAATAATACTTAGCTATCAACCAAGTGCAATTATTCATCTAGCAGGCCTTCAAGTTCCTTTTTGTGCGGCTAACCCTGCTTTAGGAGCTAGGGTTAATGTTGAAGGGACCATAAATATTCTAGAAATAGCCAAAGAGGCAAATATAAAAAGAACAGTTTATGCTTCATCAGTAGCTGCTCTTGGTATGCCTCCAAAAGGTCCATGGAAAGAGACACTTTATGGCGCTTATAAATTGGCTAACGAACATACTGCTTTTGTTTATTGGGCTGATTGGCAAGTTCCATCAATAGGAATCAGGCCAAATATAGTTTATGGATTAGCAAGGGATCAAGGAATGAGTTCTAAAAATACAGTGGCAATTCAAGCAGCAGTGTTAGATAAGAGTTATAAGATACCATATACTGGAAAATATAGTTGGTTATATGCAGGAGAAGCAGCTTTAGCTTTTATTACATCTGTAAGCAACGATATGGTTGGATCTAATGTTTTTAATCTAAATGGAAGCTGTGAAACAATAGAAAATGGATTGAAATTAATAAAAGAGTTAAAACCTAATTCATCTGTGACTTGTGAAGGACAGCCATTGCCGTTTCCACCAGATTTAGACGATCGTCCTTTAAGAAAATATGTTGGTGATTATACTTCTGTCTCTGTTCAAAAGGGAATTGAACACACTCTTAGAGCATTTGAAACCTTAAAATCCGAAGGTAAATGTCCTGATGTTCCCATTTAAATCCAAAACAATCTTTTCAAAAATATAAAGTTTAGTTTATGACAAGTAATATAGCTATGATATTGGACGGTTCTGTTCTTAAGATGTTAACTAAACTTTCATTACCTAATTTCCTGGGTGTTTCTTCTATGCCATTAGTTATAATAGCTGATGTATATTTTATTTCACAATTAGGTAACATATCACTTGCCAGTTTAGCTTTAGTATTTCCTTTTATATCTCTTATGCAAATGATGTCAGCTGGGGCAATAGGAGGAGCAACGACTTCATCTATATCCAGGTTTACTGGTGCAGGTTTAAACGAAAGTGCTAATTCAGCTGCTTGGCATGCAGTAATTATAGCTGTAATTTTCTCTGTATTTTATACAGTGATTTTTGTTTTTTTTCCTAAACAAGTTTATTTGTCGATGGGTGGTACAGACCTTGTTTTAAATGGAGCAATTGCTTATTCACAAATTGCTTTTGGAGGCTCTCTTTTTGTTTGGCTGCTTTATACACTGTCTGCAATTTTAAGGGGTGTTGGTGATGTGATTGTTCCTGCAAGAGTACAAATAACAGGTTGTTTTTCCCAAATTTTATTAGCTGGAACATTGACATTGGGTTGGTTTGGAGTTTCAAGCTTTGGAATTTTAGGTCCTGCTATAGCAATGGTAATTTCACACTTTTGTATGGTACTTTATTTATTTATTTATATTAAATTTAAACAAAAAAATATTAAACTGATTCCTTATAATTTAAATAAAAAATCATTATTTGATATTATGAATGTTGGAGCTGGAGGGTTAATTAATAGCGTCACTATTGCAGGAACAGTTGCAGTCGTTACCGCATCGTTAAGTCATCATGGCATCGAAGCTCTTGCAGGTTATAGTCTAGGAAGTAGATTAGAGATAATAATCACCCCATTAGTATTTGGAATTGGATCAGTTCTTACTGTAAGCGTTGGAATAAATGTTGGTGCAAAACAAATAATGAGAGCAAAAAAAATTGCTTGGGTAGGTGCAACAATTTCATTTTTTATTGTTGGAGTCATTGGCTTAACTGTTACATTTTATCCAGAAGTATGGTTAAATTTATTTCAAACTAATTTTTTATCTAAGCAGTTTGCAATACTTTATTTAGGAATTGCAGGACCTTTCTATTGTTTATTTGCTGCAGGACAAACTTTATATTTTGCAAGTCAAGGTCTAGGTAAAATTTTATTTCCTGTTATAGTGGGTATTGTTAGATTATTATCTGTTTCACTTATTTGTTACCTTTCAATAGTCTTTTCTTTACCAATAAATTTTATTTTTTATGGAGTGGCTTTTGGATTAGCTATAACTGGTATTGGTTTAGGATTATGTATGACAGGGCCTGATTGGAAAGTTCAACTTAGCCAAAAAAAGACATTGAGTACATAGCAATGTTTAATACGCAAAAAAATAAAAATATGCCGAAAATTATCTTCATTTAAGTTAAGTATCATATAATTTAAATAATTTCATTGTTAGATTTAAAAATTTTTGAATAAAATCATTTAAATAGTATTAAATAAAAAATATGTTTAAAGAAAAAAAAGTTTAAATAATTTATAGGCAGAAATATGAATTCAAACATAAAGAATATTGAAGAAAAAATCACTCTGATTCAAAACGATATGTTAAACATGAGTCAAGAAATATATAATCAACAAAAAGAAATATTAGAACTTAAGTCTAATATAAAAAAACTAAAGTTTGAGATTCAAAATTCACAATATAATAATCAAGCATCTTTAGAAAGTTCGAATGAAACCCCGCCACATTATTAGGATTTCAGGAGATAACTTGACTTCTTTTATTTAAAATATGAAGTTGTTTAAGTAGTAATTAAATTTATAGATTGATAAATGGAAAATCTGACAGCATATTTATATCTTTTAATGGGTCTCGGCTGCGTCATAATTTATAGGCTTTTAAAAAAGAGATGGAATATTCAAAATAACAATAAAAATAATCTATTCAAATTCCTTTTTAATAATTTAAATAATAAAAAATAAATTATTACTCTAAATAAGGTATCTTATATGGAAAAAATTAATGCATAATCAAGCTTATTTACTTAATTTATTGGATTATAATAGCTGGGCTAATGATGAATTTTTTAAAGTCATAATAAAACTTCCTATTGATGAAATTCAAAAACAGCATCAATCTTTTATGAATAGCATTCGGAATTCTCTTAATCATCTATTAGTCATTGATAAAGTTTGGTTAGCAAACATGAAAGAAGAGAAGCATTCTTTTAATAATTTGCAGACTATATTATTTGAAGATATGGAAGAACTTTGGTTAGCTAAAAAGAATGAGGAAGAAATAATTAAGAAATATACAATTAATTTGTCTTCAACAGAATTAGAAGAGACTGTAGAATGTGACTTAATAGGAGGGAATAGTGTCAACATTAGTAGGTCAATGATAATAACACATCTAGTAATGCATGGTGGATATCATAGGGGTATAATTGCTGAAATGTTAGGGCAAACCTCTTTACCTCCAATTGCTCAAGACATAACTGTTTGGAAAAAAAATAAGTTAACTTAACCAAAGTATGGTTTTAAAAACAAACTTTTAAATAGTTTTAATTGAAAGAATATTTTTATGAAAGCAGCAAGATTAATTTGGGATTCTTGGGAAAGTGGGAATAAAATAAATGATTTTCCTAGAAATATTTTACCAAAATCACGAAAAGAAGCATATGAAATTCAAAAAAATCTAGAATATTACAGTAATATGAATGTTATTGGATGGAAAATTGCGGCCACTAGCCTTGAAGGTCAAAAACATATAGGTGTATCAGGTCCCCTAGCTGGTAGAATCTTAAAAGATAAAGTATTCCAACCTAACGATGAAATAGATTTCGGAAACAATAAAATGGCAGTAGCTGAGCCAGAATTTGCTTTCAAAATAGGTAAAACATTAGAACCTAAAAAGATTGAATATTATCTTGAAGAAGTTATGGAGGCAGTTGACACGTTGCATCTTTCTATTGAATTACCAGATTCTCGTTTTAAAAATTTTTCTTCAATAGGTGAGTTTAACTTGATAGCTGACAATGCATGTGCCCATCAATTTGTAATTGCGCCACCAAATCAAAATAATTGGAGAATGATAGATTTGTCTAAACACAAAGTTGTAATATCTAATTCAAATAATGTTCATCATCAAGGAGTTGGATCAAATGTTTTAGGAGACCCTAGAATTGCCTTAACTTGGTTAGTAAATGAATTATCAAAGAACAACATTACTTTAGATAAAGGCATGATTGTTTCTACTGGAACGTGCGCTAAACCAATTCCAATTAAAATAGGTGATACTATAAAAGCTGATTATGGCAAATTAGGCTCAATCAGCGTCAATTTAAAATAATTAACATCATAATATTGAAGCCTTAATTATCCTTAAAGGTCTTGTAAAAGTCTATGAAATACGGATAAATATTTTCAACAATTTTTTTAACACCTTTTTTATTAGGATGTATCATATCATTTTGATTTAATGAAGGAACTAAAACTACATCTTTTAAAAAAAAAGGATAAAAGGAAACTTTGAAAATTTTAGCCAAATTTGGATATATTCTGTTAAACTCATTCACATAACGCTTACCAAGATTATTAGGAGCTTTCATACCAATTAACATTGATGGTATTTGATTTTTTTTTAAATAATTTAAAATATTATTTATATTTTGAAATGTTAATTTAGGGTTAATTCCTCTAAGCGCGTCATTAGCACCAATAGAAACAATAACTCCATCAAACTTTTCTTCTAAAACCCATTCTAATCTGTTCATTAATCCTGATGAGGTTTCTCCAGACACTCCCCCGTTTACTAAGTTTAACTTAATATTATTAGAATTTATTTTGTTTTGTAATTGGTTAATAAAGCCATCATTTTTTAATAAGCCGTAACCAGCTACTAAACTATCACCTAACACTATTACGTTTAAAGATTTCGCATAAGCTATCGTTATAGAAAAAGATAAAAAGAAAATTATTGTAAATATTAGTTTTATTATATAATTCATATTTAATTAATAACCTTTTAAATGATTATATCTACAAAAAATTCAATCAGAAAATATTACCGTGTTAAGTAAAATAAATTTATGAATATAAAAAATAAAAAAATTATTGAGTTATATGATATTCATGTACACTTAAAAAGTAATGCTGAAATTGTTCATATTTTAAAAGGCATTAATTTAAAAATATTTGAAAAAACCAGTATTAGTATTATGGGACAAAGTGGGGCTGGAAAGTCAACATTAGCAATGACAATTGCTGGTTTAGAAGTTATTACTAAAGGCCAAATTCTTTTTAAAAACGAACCATTACATAAACTTAAAGAAGATGATCTGGCAACATATAGAGCAAATCATGTGGGTGTAATTTTTCAATCTTTTAATTTGCTACCTTCAATGACGGCTTTAGAAAATGTGAATTTGCCAAATGAAATTTCTGGAAAATTTTATGATAATAAAAAAGGTGCTGAATTATTAAAATCTGTTGGACTAATAAATAGACTTAACCACTACCCTCATCAATTATCAGGTGGAGAACAGCAAAGAGTAGCAATTGCAAGATCTTTGGTATCGTCACCAGAAATTTTAATTGCTGATGAACCTACTGGAAATTTAGATAAAAAAAATAGTGAAGAGGTTATAAAATTAATCTTTAAACTTCAAAAAGATTTTGGTTCCACCTTAATTCTTGTTACTCATGATTTATCTCTAGCAAACCTATGCGATACAAAAATAGAATTAGACAATGGTTTAATTATTTAACATGTCTAATTTAAACTTACTATTATTAAACAACTACATTTTTTTTAAACTGTCTTTAAGAGAACTAAGAGGATCTTTTAATGAATTTAAAATAGTTATCACTTCAATATTTTTAGGTGTTTTTATAATTTCAGCTGTAGGAAGTTTATCTGAAAACCTTAAGTCTGAAATTAATAAAAAACGTACTGAGCTGATTGGAGGTAAATTTGAATTATCTACCACTTATCAAGCATTCCCTCAAAACATAATAGAATGGTTAAAAGTTAATGGACAGATCTCACAAATTGTTGAGTTAAGAACCATGCTTACTTCCAATGAGAACTCTCAAATAAAGCGTCGACTTGTAGAATTAAAAGCCGTTGATTCAAATTGGCCTTTAATAGGTAAAGCTGAAACTTCACCAAATCATTCATTGGAAGAACTTTTATTTGATAGTAAGGGTGTGCACGGTGTTTTAATAGATAAATCTCTAAAAAAACAATTAGATATTGATATTGGAGATTTTCTGTACCTTGGAAATATTAAAATTAAAATTAATGGTATAATTGAAAAAGAACCAGACAGAATGCTTTCATTTGCAACATTTGGATCTAGGTTGCTTATAACAAATAAAGCACTGAATGAATCTGGATTAATTATACCTGGATCATTAGTGAAACATAAGATTAAATTTATACCATCTGATAAAAAAATAAATTTATCTAGATTAAGTCAATTAATAGAAGGAACCAATATAACAATAAGAGGGATTAAAAACAGTACAAATAATTTTAATAATTTTATTGAAAAAACATCTTTGTTTATTTCATTAGTTGGATTAATAGCTTTACTAATATCTGGTATTGGGATTTCCAATGGTGTTAAAGGTTATCTGATAAAAAAAATTAAAAATATAGCAGTTTTAAAATCTTTAGGAGGAAGAAATTCACAAGTATTTACAATATATTTCTTTCAAATTATAATTATATTTTTAGCTAGCATCATTCCTGCATTATTAGCTGGAGCGTCCATTCCTTTTTTATTGTCTCCATTGATAAGTTCTAATTTAATAAATTTGTTTGAACCATCTATTTTTGTTAAGCCACTTATCATAAGCTTTTCATTTGGCATGATAGTATGTATCTTATTTACAATTATTCCTATATCTCAAACCTATCAAATAAAACCAATACAACTTCTGCGACTGTCTGCTAATAACAATTTAATTTCTTATTCAAAAAAAATTAAGTTCTTAATCCTTACATTGGTATGTTTGTTATGTTTTTTAATAACTAATTTAACAAATGATTTCAAATTATCCTTTTATATTATTGCTTCTATATTAATTTCTTTTTTAATATTGCAAGCATTAACCTCATTGTTTTTTAAGTTATTTAAGACAATTAAATTTAAAACTGGTTCTTCAATTGAAATAGTAAGAAATTCCATTCTTGTAAGAAACTCATTTGCAAAACCTATTGTTATTTCATTCAGTGTTGGTTTGATCCTACTAATAACTTTGAATATAATTCAAGACAGTTTGGGTAAAAAAATAACCAACACTTTAAATCAAGAGGCACCTAATAATTTTTTAATTGATATACAGCCTAATCAAATTAAAGAAATTAATTTAATGGCGTCAAAATCCATTAGTAATATTAACTTAAATGCACAGCCAATGTTAAGAGGTAGGATTACTGAAATAAATAATATCAAAGTAGAAAGTTTGATTGTTAATAAGGATGTTCAATGGGTGTTAAAAAGAGATAGAGCGTTTTCTTGGACAAATGAATTACCACAGGGAACCGAACTACTTACTGGTAAGTGGTGGCCTCATGATTATGATGGACCTCTTCTAGTTTCTATTGGACATAAAATAGCTAAAGGCCTCAATATAAATATTGGAGACAAAATAACATTCAATATTTTAGGTAGAAATTTTGAAGCTAAAGTTTTTAATACAAGAGAAATTATTTGGGAAAATATGAATATTAATTTTATATTCATTCTAAGCAAAAGTAATTTAGAGAGTGCACCTCATACTTGGATTGCAACAACAAAATCAAAAAATAAGATTGAAAATAATAATTTAATAGAACAGATAGTTTCTCAGTTTTCTAATGTATCTACTATATCCGTTGAGGAAAGTTATAAGGCTGTTAAGTCAATACTCAATTTATTAATTATTATTATCAATGCTATAGCTTTTCTAACGCTTCTTTCAGGTGTTATTGTATTATCTGGAATATTGGATGTAAGTAAAAAAGATAAACTTTATGAAGTAGCTATTTTTAAAATATTGGGTGCCAACCCTAAAAAAATTTCATATTTATGGTTGCAGGAGTATTTTATAATTGGGTTAATATCGTCATTTATTTCTTTAATAATTGGCTTTGGTGTGAGTTACGTTCTTGTTCATTATGTATTTAATATTGAGTTTTATTTTAGTTTCTACAATTTAATATTTTTATCTCTAATGGTTCCAATTATTGTCACAATCTTTAGTTTTTTAAAAACATTAAAACTTATCCTTTCAAAGCCGCTTCAAGTTTTAAGAGCTTATTTTTAGACTGTTGTTTTATGCATATATAGTTTATAGGTTTAAGTCTTAATTTTACGTTAATTTAATTTAGGATTTTTTATGGAATTTAAAAAACTTGGTAAATCTGATTTAACGGTATCTGCATATTGCTTAGGCACTATGACTTTCGGTGAAGCAACATCTGAAACAGACTCACATTTGCAAATTGATCAATCACTTGCTTCTGGAATTAATTTTATTGATACAGCAGAGATGTATCCTACTTGTCCTCTACGTGAAGAAACAACAGGTGATACAGAAGTTATAATAGGTAATTGGATTGAAAAAAATAAATCAAAAAGAGCTGATTTTGTTCTAGCTACAAAAATATCAGGTAAAGGTTATAAAGCTGTAAGAAATGGTGAAGGTATAGATGAAAAGTCTATAAAAATAGCTATAGAAGGAAGTTTAAAAAAGCTTAAAACAGACTATATCGATTTATATCAATTACATTGGCCTAATAGAGGTTCTTATCATTTTAGACAAAATTGGAACTATAACCCAACCAATCAAGATACTGAAATTGCAAAAGATAATATAAATGGGGTACTTAATTCTTTATCAGATCTTCAAAAAGAAGGTAAAATTAGGCATATTGGTTTATCAAATGAAACATGTTGGGGAACTTCACATTTTTTAGATCAATTAAAAAACTTTTCTAACCTTATTATTGCATCAATCCAAAATGAATATAGTTTACTTTGCAGATTATATGACCTTGACATGGCAGAAATGTCCCATCATGAAAATATTAGCTTGTTATCTTATTCTCCTCTGGCAGGAGGTTTTTTAACTGGTAAATATATAAATGACAATGTGCCTGACAATTCAAGGCTTTCAAGAGTACCAAGTTTGTTTGGAAGAATTAATGAAAACTCTACCTTGGCAGTAAAAGAGTATCTTTCACTTTCTAGAAGATACGACCTAGACCCAGTTCATATGTCACTTGCTTTTTGTAATCAAAGACCTTTTATGGGATCTGTTATATTTGGAGCCACCGATAATTTTCAACTACAAAATATTTTAAAAGGGTTAGATGTTGTCTTGTCAGAGGAACTAATGTCAGATATCAATAAATTATATAAAAAATTTCCAATTACTTTTTAGTTTTATATATATTTATTTTTAATCCATTCTTTAATTTCAGGTAGCTCATTAACATAGTTAAATACTTTTTCAATTTTAGGATAATTTTTTAATATATTATTAGGAAAACCATCCACTGTTCCGGAGTTAATCCAGTTTACAAAACTCCAAAGAGCTATATCAGATATATTGAAACTGTTATCTATAATAGTTTTTTCATTATTTGAAATATTTTTTTCTAGCATTTTAAGTTTTCTAGTAAATTCTTGCTCATAAAATTCTTGACGCTTAATAATTTTTTCTCTTGGTTCAAGGTCTCTTCCAGCATTAAAAATTAATACGGTTATATCTGTTAATAAATCTATAAACTGATCAATTTTAGCAGCCATTAGATTTTCATCTTTAGGATACAGACCTGACAATTTACCACAAAATCTCGCTATTCCAGCAGTTTGCCCAATACTTTCATTGTCAACTATAAGACATGGGAGTTGATGAAATGGTATTACAGTTCCATCGTCTAATTGTCCTGTACTCCTTGCTCTAGTAAATTCATCACGATCTATTCTAATGTCATTATATTTAATTTTTCCAATATCTAGAGCAATTCTACTGACCTCAGCTCTCCAAAATGGAAAATTAAAGTATATTATAGATATGTTCATGTTTAACCGCTTTCCTAAAATTATATTATATTTGCAATTTCTTTAAAAACTGAGAACATTAGCTCTTCTGTTTCAATGTTTATAGGATCAGAAGCTGAAGACATCCTCACTATTGTTAATTCTTTTTTTGGATTAATCCATATATTTTGTCCATGAATTCCAATGGCACAGAATTCTTCATCATTAAAACCTGTTTGATACCATTTAGATCTGTAATTACCCCTAGGGAATCTCTCTAAATGATCTTGATTAAGATAACTGGTATTATCTTTGTAGTTTTGAAAGTCTTTAATCCACGATTCAGGCATTATTTGTCCGTTATTATTAGAGCCAAGACATCGCACCATTTCGGCAATTAATAGTAAATCATATGGAGAAATACTTATACCTCCTGCTGCTCTAGACGCACCCCATTTATCTAAGGTAATGTTAGCACTAAAGTTTATGCCAGATGGTTTAAATAACAAATTAGATAAGATTTTAGAAAAGTTTTGACCTGAAGCTCTTTCAATTATCCAACCTAATAAATCACTATGTGGAGAGCAATAATGGTATTTTTTCCCATGTGGTTCTCTAGACTTAGGCATTGTTGAAAGAAATTCATGTAATCCAGTATTTTCAATATTTATATGTTCATCAGGTAAATCCCATCCCGTAGAAGACCTATATTTTTTAAAAATTTCAGCTTCTCCAGCATAATCCTCTATAAAACCTGATGCTACATTCATATCAAGAACGTTTCTTATAGTTGCATCTTCATATGCTGTTCCTTTAGTTTCAGGAATGATATGAGAAACAGTGTCTGTTAAATTAAGAATTTTTTTATTAATCAAAATACCAGCTAATAATGAAGTAAGAGATTTAGACACTGAAAAAATTATATGTGGAGTATTTTGGTTAGTAAATTTATCAAAAAATTCAAATTTTAACTTTCCTTTGTGCATTACCAAAAAAGCATCTGTATCACATTTTTTTAAAATATTTTGAAGGTTAGCCGAAGAGTTTTTATGTTTAATCAACATATCATTTAGATTAGTTAGATTTTTTTCTATTTTGATTTTTGTATTCGGATCATTATCAATCTCTGCAGTTGGAATTAAATTTCTTACATTAACAAATGCCCAACAATTATAGGGATACTTTCTCCAATTCTGAAGTGTTACCTGATATTCTTTAGGTAAAGGACTACCATTCATAATTTTATTTAATTTAAACTCAGTCATTTTTTCTCACAAAATTTTAAATATTTTTGTATTTATCAATATGATTATACAAAAAATTAGTTTAATAGATATGTCTTTATACCCCTAAACAAAAAGAGAATATAATGCATTTAGATTTTAAAAGTATCATAAATATTCATAAAAAAATAACAGATAATGTTAAATGGACTGAAACTAATTTTTCGAGCTCAATAACAGAAAAAATAGGAGTTGATACTTTTTTTAAGTTTGAAAATAGACAATATACAGGAGCATTTAAAGTAAGGGGGTCTTACTCTAAGCTTTTATCTCTTTCGGATCATGAAAAACAGTCAGGTGTGGTAGCAATGTCAGCTGGTAATCATGCTCAAGGCCTAGCGTTTATCGCAAAAAAAATGAATATTAATTCAAATATAGTGATGCCAGAAGGTACTCCTTTTACTAAAATTAGAAGAACAAAAAACTTTGGTGGAAACGTAATAATACACGGCTCTAGTTTAGGTGAATCATACGAACATGTTCAAAAGCTTATAAATGAAAGAGGGTATACAGAAGTGCACCCTTATAATGATTTAAATGTAATTGCTGGGCAAGGAACTATCTCATATGAAATGTTATCAGATTGCAATGATATAGACATACTTTTAGTACCAGTAGGTGGAGGCGGTTTAATAGCTGGTTGTTCATTAGCTGCAAAAGCAATGAACCAAAATATAAAAGTAATTGGAATTGAATCTGAATTATATCCGTCATTAACAAACATTATGTTTAATAAAAAAATGAAATGTAAGGGCTCAACTTTAGCTGAAGGAATAGCTGTATCTGAGATAGGACAAGTACCTCTATCTTTTATTAAAAATTTTGTTGATGATGTAATTACTGTTTCTGATAAATCTATAGAAAGAGCTATTGCTATGTTAGCTGAGCATGAAAAAGTAGTTGTTGAGGGTGCGGGAGCAACAGGTCTAGCTGCATTAATTCAAAATAGTCAAAAGTTTAAAGGTAAAAAAGTTGGAGTTATCCTCTGTGGAGGCAACATAGACTCTAAAGTTTTATCTTCAATTTTAATGAGAGATTTAGTTAGGTCAGGTCAAGTAACTACACTTACAATTACGATGCCAGATAAGCCTGGGCAATTACAAATTATTTCTAAAATTTGTGCAGATGAAGGTGCAAACGTACTTGAGGTTGAGCATAGTAGATTTGCAATGGATTTATCGGCTAGTGTTGCTAAGTTAAATATTACAATTGAGACACAAAATTCCGAGCATTTAAAAAAAATTATTCAAGAAATAGAAAGAAATGACTTACCAGTAGAAATTGAAGGCTTAGTTTAAAAGTAATTGAAAAATTTTAAAAAGGTTGTGGATGCAGAAAGTATCAATATTTGTTGATGTGCAAAATATATATTATACAACAAAGCAAGCTTTTAACTCAAATTTTGACTATAATAAGTTCTGGAAAAAGATAACTTATGATAGAGAAGTTGTCGTGGCCTTTGCATACACTACTAACAGGAATGATGCAAAGCAGATACAATTCCAGAATATTTTAAGAGGTATAGGTTTTAACGTAAAATTAAAACCTTATATCAGTCGCGCAGACGGTTCCTCAAAAGGGGATTGGGATGTAGGAATTACGATCGATATTTTAGATTATGCTCCAAAATCAGATATAGTGGTCTTAGCATCTGGTGACGGTGATTTTGACCTTTTAATACAAAAAATTATTAATAAAAATAATGTCTTAACAGAAGTATATGGAGTAGGGCAATTAACCGCAAATTCTCTCAAACACTCCTCTACAAAATTTTATGAAATTAATAAAGATTTACTTTTAAAATAAAATTCAATTTTCCGAGATTAACTTAATATTAATTATCTCATTTGAAGATCCAATTCTTAACTTTGGCCCCCAGCATCCAGAGCCTGAAGACACAAAAAGTCTTGATTTGTTCTTTAAGTATAATCCATAAATATATTTGAACTTTAACTTAACAATAAGGTTAAATGGAAATATTTGTCCGTTATGAGTATGTCCTGAAACCATAAGCTCAACCTTTTTATTTATATCATCCCAAATATCAGGTTTATGAGAAATCACTAGATTAAATAAATTATCTTTCTTTAATTTAGTTACATATTTAATTTTAGAATTTTTAGATTCTATATCATCAATTCCAATTAAATTAATTTGATCAATTTCTTTAGAGGTATTTTTTAAAATGCGTATATTAAAGTTTTTTAATTGCGACATTTTATTTTTATAATTTTTTAAATAATATTCATGGTTTCCATTTACGAAGTAGATGTCTTTTTTGATTTCATTTAAAATAGTTAAATCATTTATGTTAAAAGAACTTGAATCAATTAAGTCACCACCAATTATTATAAAATCATATTTAATGGTCTTTATTTTATTTAGGATTTTTTTTAAATGTTTAGTTGTGTTAGTTCCAAGATGAACATCACTTATAAATATTATATTTAAATTGTTATGAATTTTGGCTGAAGTTAATTCTACATTTTTGATAGTAATATTTCTTGCATTAATCATTCCATAGGCCGATATGATAAATATGATAATTAACGAAGTTATGCCAATTGAAGTTTCTTTAAATATGCCAGATAAATTTACTAAAATACTGAATGAAATGACCATAAAACTAATAAAGCCAATTCCTAAACCTTCATATACAAATATTTTAAGAGGTTTAAATGTATTATGAGACTTTAAATAATAAATTATAAGTGTAAAAAATATAGAAGTATTTATCAAAGAATATTGGAAGTTGACACTTTCATTTAATAAGTATTTATTCAACATTTCAAATGGAAATATATAAAATAAATAAGTAATAATAAATAAAACTACAAAAAAGATATATTTATATAACTTTGTAATCATCTATTGAGAGACTTTTAATTCAGCAAATGCTGAAAGTGCTTCTTGCCTTGAAGTTTTTAAATCAACTATTGGTTTTGGATAGTTTTTACCTAATTCAATATTTGCTTTATCAAGTATTTCTTGTGAAGCTTCCCAGGGATTAAACAAATATTTATTTGGGAGTTTAGATAGTTCCGGTACGTATTTTCTAACATATTCTCCATCAATATCAAATTTTAAACCTTGAGTAATAGGGTTAAAAATTCTAAAATATGGTGCTGCGTCAGCTCCACACCCTGCAATCCATTGCCAACTAGCACTATTACTTGCCAAATCAGCATCCACTAAACAATTCCAAAACCATTTTTCTCCTTCATGCCAATGTAATAAAAGATTTTTCACCAAGAATGATCCAACTATCATTCTTAATCTATTATGCATGTACCCTGTTGACCATAACTCTCTCATGCCAGCATCTACTATTGGATAACCTGTTTGACCCATTTTCCATGATTTAAGTTTTGATTTGTTATTGTCCCATTTAAATATATCAAATTTTTTTTGTAAGTTTTTCTTTGGTAATTCTGGAAAATAAAATAATAAAGAATTAGAAAACTCTCTCCAACCCATCTCAGATAAAAATGTATCTGTATCTTGTTGATGTCTTAATCCAAGATCACTCAAATCTTTAATTTTGTACCATACTGTATTTGGTGAAATTTCTCCCCAATGTAAGTGAGGAGATAATCGAGACACATTTTTCTTAGTAGGGAAATTTCTACCTTCTTTGTAACCATCTAATTCAGCTTCTATAAAGTTATCTAACCTTAAAAGAGCTGCTTCTTCACCAACATTCCAAGAGTTAGTTATTTTATCTTTCCAATTATGATTTGGTAATAAATCAAGGTCATCGATCGTTAAACTTTTAAAATATTTAATAGGAAAATAATTTATGTTAGTAGGGGCCTTTATAGGCCTTCTTGGTTCTTTGGCATTAAGACATCCTCTTCGATAGAAGGGGGTAAACACACGATAAGGAGTACCATCACTTTTTAATACGTCCCATGGTTCCCAAAGCAAAGAACCGTTTAAGGAAACAACTTCAATATTTTCTTTATTAAAATTTTCTTTTATTTTCTTATCTCTTGAAATGGCCCAAGGTTCATATACTCGGTTCCAAAAAACATTTTTAATTTTTTCTAATTTACAAATTTCTAACAAAATATTTTCAGGATTTCCTCTTGAAATTAATAAATTATTATTCATTTGTTTGTTAAGTTTTTTTAATGAATGGTGAAGCCAAATTTTACTTGCCTGTCCCATTTTATGTTCTTTAGGATTTATATCATCCAAAATATATATTGGAATGATAGTCCCGTTTTTTACTGATTCAATTAATGCTGGGTTATCATATAATCTAAGGTCTTGTCTAATCCAGTATATACTAGCTTTGTTTTTCAATGTTTTCTCTTTATTTTTGTCAAAATATTAAACTTAAATTATTCCATTAAGTTAATATGTTTAAATTAAACTAATTTCAACTAATTCAAAAATCATAAAATATAATAGTTGTATTTTAAAAGCCTAAAGTACTAACATTAACTATTAATAAGAGAGATTTTTAATGTCATACGAAAAACCCTACGAAGGACTAAAAGTAATAGACTTTTCACAAGGTGTTGCTGGACCATATTGTGGAATGCTTTTGGCTCAACATGGTGCAGAGGTTATTAAAATAGAGCCTAAAGATGGAGATTGGGCACGAAACCTTGGGCAAGAATATGGCCAGCATTCAGCATTTTCAGTAACAGCTAATCTAGGAAAGAAAAGTTTTGTTATCGATTTAAAAAATAAGAATAGTCAATCTATTTTAGATAAAATCATTAGTAATTGCGATATTTTTATTGAAGGCTTTAGGCCTGGCGTAATAAGTCGTTTAGGATATGGATATGAAAGATTAAAAAATATAAATCCTAAATTAATTTATTTATCTATTTCAGGATTTGGCCAGAAAGGTCCTATGAGCCATAAACCAGCAATGGACCCTGTACTTCAAGCATTTACTGGATTTATGTCTGAAAATAAAGGGCCTGATAACATTCCTCATAGAACTCCTGTCATAATATTTGATATGACTACAGCTTTGTATGCAACCCAATTAGTAAGTACGGCTTTATATGCAAGACTGACTGAAAAAGTTGGAAAGAAAATTGAAATTAGTTTAATGGAATCTGCTGCAGCAATGCAATCTATAAGGTTAATGAGTGGTTACATGGAAGGACCTTATACTCATGCTTCATCACCCTCAGGCACTTTTAAAACACAAGATGGCTGGATACAAATAATTATAGTAAAAAATCATGAATTTGAAAAATTTTGTAATGCAGTTGGCTGGCAAAACTTTATTAATGATCAGAGATTTTCTAGTAATGCTGAAAGAAGAAAACATGAATCTTTTCTTACTAAAGAAGTACAAAAAGTATTTATTAATAAACCAACTAAATATTGGAAAAAGTTACTTAATGAATTTCAAGTTCAAAACGAAAAAGTTCAAGACTATAAAGAGTTTGTTGAAAGCGAACAAGCCCAAGCTCTTAAATTAATCTCTTGGTTAAAGCAACCAACAACGGATGTATTATGGCCTACCCCAAACTTGCCAGGAATGACACCTTTAGATCAAAAAGGCAATTGTGGCGTTGCACCTTACTTAGGTCAACATACTAGAGAAGTTATGCTTGAATTAGGGTATGATGATCAAAAAATTTCAGATTTTTATAAAGATAAAATAATTTTTTGAAATATTAAATTATACAGTAATAGTAAATAATAGCGGTATAAAAATTAACAAAGCTAATGTTGTTTCAGATTTCAAACTCTCAGTAAATGTGTATTGATTATCACTCATAAAATATTTCCTATATTTAATTTTATTTATAGTATTTTTTTTTTTTGTAGATTTCAAGTGATTTAAATGTTTATGTTTATATAAAATTTTAATAGGTTTTTAAAATGACTTTTATCTTTGGCATAATTTTAGTAGCGTTATTTTTCTTTTTCCATACCGAAATTATAAATTTTTTTGTTTCATCTGGTTTAAGAGACAGTTTAGTTTTATGGCTTCAAGGTCTTAATTAAAAAAAACCTTTTGTATTTAAAAAATATTTCTTTTCTATTTGTATTAGAAACATGATTAATTACTATAGTTGTTATTAATTATTAATTATTTATTTTTAACTGGATATTTCATGGTAAATCACTTTGATTATATTATTGTTGGTGCTGGATCTGCTGGTTGTGTCTTGGCTAATAGATTAAGTGCAAATAGTAAAAACTCAGTATGTCTTTTAGAAGCTGGTCCACCTGATTGGAACCCGTTTATTCATATACCAGCTGGTTTTATGAAAACTCTTACAAACCCAAGTGTAAATTGGTTATTTAAAGCTGAACCAAGTTGGGGAACAGATGGAAGAGTTATTGATATTCCAAGAGGAAAAACATTAGGAGGTTCTAGTTCTATTAATGGAATGGTTTTTAACAGAGGTCAAAACATGGACTTTGATGTTTGGGCGCAAAAAGGGAATAAAGGCTGGAGTTATTCAGATTTACTTCCTTATTTTAA
>ENA-ORDR01000083-ORDR01000083.1-marine-metagenome-genome-assembly--contig:-NODE-83-length-49815-cov-4.640697_pt1 | contig 49815 bp, 42 predicted proteins | sample MGYA00240993_ERZ508538 | MGnify/ENA primary metagenome ERZ508538 (study PRJEB26207, sample SAMN05421999) | marine metagenome | isolation source: Monterey Bay, California, USA | place: USA:Monterey Bay... | reverse complement strand
TTCAGCCCCTTTACCACTACAGGGCTCACAAGCAACAGAAGTAGATATTTTAATCTCTTTACTAACGCCTGAAAAAGCCTCCTCTAAGGGAATTGTCATATTGTATCTAAGATCGGATCCTTTAGAAGCCCGGTTTCCGCCACCTTGTTGGCCACCGCCCATAAAGTCGCCAAATAAGTCTTCAAAGACATCAGAAAAAGAGTTAGAAAAATCCCCTTGCCCTGGTTGTCTGCCACCCTCAAATGCGGCGTGACCAAATCTATCATAAGCCGCTTTTTTGTCTGGGTCTTTTAAAACTTCATAAGCTTCGTTTGCTTCTTTAAACTGTGCTTCAGCATTAGGGTTGTCTGAGTTTCTATCTGGGTGTAGCTCTCTTGCTTTTGTACGATACGCTTTTTTTAGTTCGTCAGCCGAAGCAGTTTTTGAAGCCCCAAGGACATCATAAAAATCACGTTTTGACATTATTCGTCTAGCCTTTTCTTAAGTAGTAAGCCGGCACTTTTGTTTTTACCGGCTTTTCCATGTCCTTTAAACACAATATAATTTATTATTAGTGCTTATCGTTATCTAGATCCTCAAAGTCTGCATCAACAATATCTTGATCAACCCCTTGTGGTTCGTCACTATAGTCTTCTGAAGGACCTTCAGCGCTGGCTGCTTCTTGTTGAGATTTATAAATGGCCTCACCAAGCTTCATTGCAGCATCAGTTAGATTTTGTGTTCCACTAGTTATTTTATCTGCATCTTCAGTTTCGAGAGTTTCCTCAAGCGCTTTCATTGCTAATTCGATAGCCTCAACAGTAGATCCGTCTACCTTATCACCATGCTCTTCAAGAGATTTTTTTGTTCCATGTATTAAACTTTCAGCTTGATTTTTGGCTTCTACTAACGCACGGCGCTCTGAATCTGCTTCAGCATTTGCTTCAGCATCTTTAACCATTTGTTCAATTTCGTCCTCTGAAAGACCACCAGAAGCTTGGATAGTTATAGCTTGCTCTTTTCCTGTTCCTTTATCTTTAGCCCCTACAGAGACAATACCATTAGCATCTATATCAAACGTAACTTCTATTTGAGGGAGCCCCCTGGGTGAGGGTGGGATTTCTTCCAAATTAAACTGACCAAGAATTTTATTATCATTTGCCATTTCTCGCTCACCCTGAAAGACACGAATTGTTACGGCACTTTGATTATCTTCTGCGGTGGAGAATACTTGGCTCTTCTTTGTTGGGATAGTGGTGTTTCTATCAATTAAACGTGTAAAGACACCACCAAGAGTTTCAATTCCTAACGAGAGTGGAGTAACATCTAGTAAAACAACATCTTTCACGTCCCCTTGTAAAACACCTGCCTGAACAGCTGCCCCCATTGCAACTACTTCATCAGGATTAACACCTTTGTTGGGCTCTCGTCCAAAAAACTTTGATACCTCTTCTATAACCTTTGGCATTCGCGTCATACCACCTACTAATACTACCTCATCAATATCTGAAGTTGAGAGACCTGCATCTTTAATGGCTGCCTGGCAGGGTTTTATTGAGGCTTTTATTAAGTCATTAACTAAAGACTCCAATTTAGAGCGAGTTAATTTCATAACCAAATGAAGAGGTTGGCCTCCATTCGGATCCATTGAAATAAAGGGTTGATTAATTTCCGTTTGTTGAGAAGAGGAAAGCTCTATCTTAGCCTTTTCAGCTGCTTCTTTTAACCGCTGTAAAGCTACTTTATCCTTTGTAAGGTCAACACCGGTTTCTTTCTTAAATTCGTCCGAAAGGTAGTTTACAATTCTCATATCGAAGTCTTCACCACCAAGGAACGTATTTCCATTAGTAGATTTTACCTCAAACAAGCCATCATCAATTTCTAAAATCGTAATATCAAAAGTTCCACCACCAAGGTCATAAACTGCTATCGTTTTAGTTTCTTTCTTGTCTAACCCATATGCTAAAGCAGCTGCGGTTGGTTCATTAATAATTCGCAACACTTCTAGGCCAGCTATTTTTCCTGCATCTTTAGTTGCTTGGCGTTGCGCATCATTAAAATAGGCAGGAACTGTTATGACAGCTTGAGTAACTTCTTCCCCAAGATAACTTTCGACTGTTTCCTTCATTTTTTGTAAAATAAATGCTGAAATTTGAGCAGGAGAATAATTTTGAGACCCTGCCTTTACCCAGGCGTCACCATTTCCACCATCAACGATGTCAAACGGCATATTCTTTTTTTCTTTTGCAAGGTCTTTATCATCAAAACTACGACCTATCAGGCGTTTTACAGCAAAAATAGTATTTGTTGGGTTGGTAACTGCTTGCCTTTTTGCCGCTTGACCAACCAGCCGCTCATCATCTTTAAAACCAACTATTGATGGAGTGGTTCTGGCCCCCTCACTATTTTCAATTACCCGAGGTTTTGAGCCATCCATTATGGCTACGCATGAGTTTGTTGTACCTAGATCAATGCCAATGACTTTTGCCATAATTATAGTCCTTTCTAAATTTCTACTATTCTTCCTGATAGACCGAAGAGGTCCTAGGGGTTATTAAAACGTTATGAAGGTTTTCACTTCAGTTCGGAAAATATATAGGGATGGCTAAGGCCTGCTACAAGGTTTCAGCAAAAGAGAATTTAAATAATATGGGTAAAAAGTACTTTTTTATAAAAAAATTCGCACAACTGCTCGTAAATTTTAAGAGAAAAGTATAAAAAGCAGTATTGCTTTTTAAAAGTTATAATAGTTTTTCATAGAAAGTACTTACTGTATGGACCAACAAAAAATGATTAATACCTTTCGGTTATTGTGTCTTGAAGCAGGAGAAATAATAATGAAGATCTATGAGTCTAATCACTATGGTATAGATTTAAAGTCAGATAATAGCCCAGTTACTTTAGCAGATCGTGCTGCTGATGAGCATATTTCGAATGGTATTAGAACTGAATTTGGTGATATTCAGTTAGTTACTGAAGAACAAACGCTAACTCATGGCAAAGCATCTGATAGTTTTATTATTGTAGACCCGCTTGATGGAACAAAGGAATTTATCAATCGAAATGGAGATTTTACCATAAATATTGCGTATGTTGAAAACGGGGTCCCAGTTTTAGGAGTAGTATATGCACCTGCAAAGAAAAGACTTTTCTATACCAATATAAAAGGAGGTTCGGTCGAAGAGGAGCCACCATACAACTTTTTAAAGCCTGGAAAAGTAAGGCAGTTAGAGTTAAGAGTTCCTGATAACAATCAATTGATTATGGTTGCCTCTAAGTCACACCGAAATAATGAGACAAATAGCTATATATCTAAATATAAAGTTTCTAAACTTAAGGGAGCAGGTTCTTCATTAAAATTTTGTTTACTAGCAGCAGGTGAGGCTGATATTTATCCTAGGCTTGGACGAACAATGGAATGGGATACTGCAGCTGGCCATGCAGTTTTAAGGAATTCTGGGGGTTATGTTGTTAACTTTGAAGACCACCAACCGTTAACTTATGGTAAAACTTCCTATGAAAACCCATTTTTTATTGCATATATTCCTGGTGTTAAACTGAAGGGACCTAAATGAATACTGTAATAATTATTCCTGCGCGATACGCTTCAACTAGATACCCGGGAAAGCCTTTAGCAATGCTTAAAGGGGCATTTGGAAAAAATATGACTTTGATTGAAAGATCTTGGAGAGCCGCAAAAGAGGTTAAGGGAGCTCAAAGAGTTGTTGTCGCGACTGACGATGAGCGAATAAAAGACGAGGTGGAAAGGTTTGGAGCGGAAGTAATAATAACATCTGAGCATTGTAAAAATGGAACAGAGAGGTGTGCTGAAGCAGCAGATAAATTAGGAAATGAGTATGATATAGTAGTGAACTTTCAGGGTGATGCACCTTTAACTCCACCCTGGTTTGTTGATGACTTAATTAATGCATTGAAAGAAAAACCTGATTTCCACGTTGCGACACCTGTTTTACGGTGTGATGTTGCGATGGTTAACGATCTTTTAGAGGATCGAAGAAACTCTCTGGTTGGTGGAACTACAGCTGTATTTAGTAAAGATTTTTCAGCTTTATATTTTTCTAAAGAAGTAATCCCATTTATGTCTGAGCAACGATTAAAATCTAATGAGGGATTTGTTTATCATCATGTAGGTGTGTATGCCTACCAGAAAAAGATATTAAGCCGATATGTGGATTGGGGAAGTAGTAATTTAGAGATATCAGAAGGTTTGGAGCAGTTAAGGTTTATAGAAAATAATAAAAAGATTTTGTGCGTTGAAGTTAACGCTAAAGGTCGCAAGTTTTGGGAATTAAATAATCCTGAAGATATAGGTAAAATAGAGAACTTTATGTTAGAAATGGGTTTAAGCTAAATCTTTATTTTTTATAGTACTACGAGATTTTAAATTTATCACCAAGATAAACACGCCTTACATTTTCGTCATTCACAACCTCGTCTGCTGTTCCACTCATCATTACTTGACCGTCATTCAAGATATAGGCCCTGTCTATAAGTTTTAACGTGTCACTAACATTGTGATCAGTAATCAAAACACCAATCCCACGGTTTTTAAGGGAGCTAACCAGATTTCGAATTTCTTCTACTGCTATTGGATCCACTCCTGCGAAGGGTTCATCTAGTAACAGGTACTTTGGATTAGTCGCTAGACATCTAGCTATTTCAGTTCGACGACGCTCTCCTCCAGATAATGAAAGGGCTGCAGCTCGCCGTAAATGGCCAATAGAAAACTCACTTAGCAGTTCTTCAAGTTTATCTAGACGCGTTCGTCTATCTTTAACTGTAATTTCTAAAACTGCTAAGATATTATCTTCAACTGTTAAACCTCTAAATATTGACATTTCTTGAGGAAGGTACCCGATCCCCAATCTAGCACGCCTGTACATTGGTAGATTTGTAACATCCCTTCCGTCAATTACTACTGAGCCCATATCAGAGTTTACAAGTCCGGCAATTGAATAAAAACAAGTTGTTTTTCCTGATCCGTTTGGCCCCAAAAGTGCTATAGCTTCTCCTTTATATAACTTTAGGTTTATGTTTCTGATAATTGGTTTCTTCTTGTAGCTTTTACTTAACCCAGAAACCTGGAGGCCAGAGTAACCACTTTTTAACTCAAGCTTAGGAGTTTTACTCATCTTTACCCTCTGAGACTATAACAGTTCTTACATTTCCTTCCATTTTACGTGTCCCTGAAATCAAATTAATAGTTAATTTATCTCCTGAGGTTGCACTTACACCTTCGGTAACAAATACATTCCCAGTCATTATAATTTTTTCGGATTTCACATCATATACCATTTTTTTTGATTCCGCGCTTTGTTCGTCAGATACAAAGGTAACGTTAATCTTTGCGGTTAAGCGTTTCATAACACTAGTCATACGCTTGTTTTCCATTTCGTACTCAACCAACAGCTCCTCTGAACTCAGAATTAGGTTTCCCTGCGTTGCTACGACGTCACCAATGAAAGTCGCTTTACCGATACTTTGCTCAATGTTTAATTGGCTTGACGTTATTGTTAGAGGTAATGAGCTATCAAATTTAAAGCCTATGTCTGGCTTTGTTACTGATTCCCCTGCCGACATAGAGCCAAATAACCCACTTAGAATTACCGTTATTACTAAAGTTTTAAAAAAATTCATTTTAAAGCCTAACCTGGTATCTTAGTTTTCAGTGTAACGCCTTTTTTGAAAATTAGAAGATGTTGACTGTTTTTTTCTATTATCAACATATTTCCAGCTTTTAATGTTCCAAGTGGGCTTTCAGCCACTATAGGGGTTGGAGACTCAAGTAAGGTTTTCTTTATATGTGTTGATAGATTATCAGTAAATATTTTATAACCCTCTGGCATATGAACAATAACATCTTTTTTTAAGTCAACAGTTGATGTTTTGTCATTGTATGAACCCTTTTTTGAGTAAACTTCATATATACTTCCATTAGGTGTAGTTATTTTTGCAACTACATCTTTAGCATAAACTTTTTTTGAGTTTAATATTCCGGGAGAAATAGTGCGAGATGAAAACTCTAGTATGGACCCATCATCTGTTAACCCAGAATAGATTGGAGATGTAATTTTTTGGTTCGCGATGTCTCGATCTGTGCCAATATCTGATATTGAAACTATTTGAGATGAGTCTGAAAATTTAACGAGCAGGAATAGGGTTGAGAGGATTAGCAGTGCAGAGATAGGAAGAAAAATTTTGGCAAAAAAAACAAAGTATGAGTACTTATTATCAAATGCTATCATTTCTGTTTTATACCTGCTCGTAGGCAATCATGAATATGTATAATCCCTATAGGTTTATTTTCTTCAACGACAAAGAGACATGTAATTTTTCTAGAATTCATAATTTTCAGAGCTTCGACTAGTAAAGATTTTGATTCAATTACTTGAGGATTAATTGTCATTACTTCTTTTGCATTCATGTCAAGAAGGGTGTCCATGTTGCGACGTAAGTCCCCATCGGTAATAATTCCTAGAAGATTATCTTGTTTATCTAACACTCCAACTATACCAAACCCTTTTTTACTCATATTAATCAAAACTTTATCCATTGGGGTATTTAAGTCTGTTAAGGGTAATAAATCATTTGTATGCATTATATCTTTAACTCTTGAAAGTTGTGCTCCTAGATTGCCTCCAGGGTGAAACTCTCGAAAATTGCTAGGCGTAAAGTTACGATGTTCCATTAGAGCAATGGATAAGGCGTCCCCTAGTGCCAGTGTCATAGTTGTTGATGTGGTAGGGACGATACCAGATTCACATGCTTCTTTCGCTTCAGGTAAAACAATTGAGACATTAGTTTTTTGTAAGAGTGTACTATTTTTATTTTGAGCGATTCCGATCATGGGAATTTCGAATTTTTTTGAGTAAGCAACTAGATTGGCTAACTCAGGTGTCTCTCCCGAGTTAGATAATATTATTATAATATCACCCTTCACGATCATTCCAAGATCACCATGACTGGCTTCTGCTGGATGTACAAAATGGGCTGGTGTCCCAGTCGATGCCAGAGTTGACGCTATTTTTCGTGCTATGTGTCCAGATTTTCCCATCCCACTTACAATAACACGTCCGGTAGCTGTTAAAATTAGTTCAACTGCATTTGAAAAGCTTTGATCTAAAGAGCTTGATAAAGCTGACAGAGCAAGCATTTCTGTATTGATCACACGTTGGCCTATTTCTAAAAGTTTAATATTTTTCACTTTAATGGTCACTTTATATTAATGGGAGAATAAATCTGTGTCTGGCCATCCAGCCAGGTCTAACTGAGCTCTAGTAGGTAGAAACTCGAAGCATTTTTTTGCGAACTCGACTCGAGATTCTCGCTCTAATATTATGTCTAACTTAGTTTTTAATGAGTGTAAGTATAATACGTCTGATGCTGCATATTCAATTTGAGAATTTGTTAGGTTTTTTGCCCCCCAATCGCTAGATTGCTGATGTTTGGAAATGTCAATTTCTAAGAGCTCTTGTATTAGATTTTTTAAACCGTGTTTGTCTGTGTAGGTTCGTACGAGCTTAGATGCTATTTTAGTACAGTAAACTGGGCTAGTTAAAACACCAAAGGTTTGCAATAGTACTGCAATATCAAAGCGTCCAAAATGAAATAACTTTAGTATGGTGGTATCACAAAGAAGTTTGCATAGGTTTGGAGCAGGTTTTTGAATTGATTCAATTTGAACTAAATGTGTATTTCCATCACCGTTAGATAGTTGGACCAAGCAAAGACGATCTCTTTTTATATTAAGGCCCATCGTTTCACAATCTACTGCAATGATAGAGCCTAAACTTAAGCCTTCTGGTATATCATTTTTGTAGAGATGGTTTGTCACAACGTGCCTTTTTTTAGCTTACGTACCAAATACGGGATTTCTTACCACTTTTCAACTATGACGTCGATCAATCAAGTATTGCTCTGTATTCTAAAATAGAAAACCTTACATTACATAGCTATAGCTGGATTATTATAAGTTTTTAAGACTATATAAAAAACGTGGTAAAGAATAATAAAATACAAGCAAGAGAAGTATTACAAAATATTTTCTATACGGAACAATGCTTCTTCTATGTTTTCTATACTATTTGCATAAGAAAACCTTATAAACCCTTCTCCAGAATTTCCAAAACTTGTTCCTGCTATAGCGGCCACACCTGCCTCATTTAAAAAACGGTCTTGCGCATTACGAGAGGTTAACCCTGTTTCTTCAATATTTGGAAAAGCATAAAATGCTCCAGCAGAATTAGCACACCGAAACCCTGGTATCTTGTTAAGTTTGGAAACAATTATTTTGCGCCTGTCATCAAATGCTGAAAACATTTTATTTATATCATCTCTAGGACCGGTCAAAGCGGCAAGTCCAGCATATTGCGCAGATGCGTTTACACATGAGTGATCATTAATACAAAGTCTTGTTGCATGATCAACTAATTGATCTGGCCAGACAGCGTACCCCAATCTCCAGCCAGTCATAGCGTATGTTTTTGACCAACCATCAAGCATTATTAGTCTATCTCTAATTTCTGGGTATTGTAGAAGGCTTGTGTGTTTTCGACCATCATAGAGCATCTCACTATATATTTCATCAGAAAGTATTGCTACATTTGGATGCTCTATGAGACCAGAAACTAATTTATCAATTTCCGATTTTGGAGTTACTCCGCCTGTAGGGTTGGCAGGGCTATTTATTATTATTAGTCTGGTTCTTGGTGTTATTTGGGACAAAACTTTTTCTGCTTGAAAGGCAAAGCCATTTTCTTCTTCAAGAGCAATTGGGATAGGGGTGGCTCCACTATACTTTATTAAAGATTCATAAATTGGAAAACCAGGGTTTGGATACAAAATTTCTACCCCAGGTTCACCAAACATGAGTATTGTAAAAAACATAGTCGGCTTACCACCAGGCACTATTACAATATTTTTAGAGTTAACTCTGACACTATGTCTTCTAGCTAAATCTTCACAAACAGCCTCCCTTAAGGCTGGCAAGCCATTTGCTGGTGTGTAACCATGATGACCATCTTTAAGGGACTTTATGCCAGCCTCGACAATATGGTCAGGGGTTGAAAAGTCTGGTTGGCCAATGCCTAGGTTTATTATACTTTTACCTTGAGATACCAACTCTTGAGCTCTGGCTAAGACCTCAAAGGCAGATTCTGTCCCTAAACGTTCAAGTGAGGGGTTAGTTTTTAACATAGGGATCTCCAATTATTACAAAATAATAGTTGTGATTTATTTTACCTTGACACTTAGCGTAGAAATTAAAAAGCGTCTATTTGTTTTGCTTTGAAAAATTAAAGTAAGTAGCTTGTTTTAAGAAAAAAAGGCTAGTGAAGGATTTTTGACGGGTTTAAGTTAAACAATGACGCATTTTGTACCCTTTTACGTATTGCATCATCGTGATCAGACAATCTATAGTTTTATTTCTAAATTAACCTATTAAAGTAGCCAGAAGGCGACCTGGAAGTTTCCTAAAATGCAGAAGTATTCAATTTTTTCTTTGGCCAAAAACGCAATGTCGGGCCATACAAAGTGGCAAAAGGCTTGGAGAAATCCGACTTTAAAAGATGAATATGATGTTATTATCATTGGGGCTGGTGGACACGGTTTAGCAACAGCATATTACTTAGCTAAAGAATTTGGAGTTACAAATGTTGCCGTCCTTGATCGAGGGTGGCTTGGTGGGGGAAATGTAGCACGTAACACTGTTACTGTGCGCTCCAATTATATTCGAGACCAATCTATACCATTTTATGTAAAGTCTGTTGAGCTATACGAAGGCTTAACAAAGGATTTAAACTTCAATATGATGCACTCTAAACGAACTATGATAGATGTAGTTCTTAATTACCCAAAAATGAGAGAATTGCGTCGGCGCCAGTTGGCGATGGATATCTATGGGTCTACATATGAAAATATTACAACAGAAAAGGTTCGAAAACTCATTCCTCCATTAACTGGTGGAGGACCAAATGCGCGATTACCAATTATCGGTGGTATGGTCCACACAGATGCTGGAGTAAACCGACATGATGCTGTTGCATGGGGTTATGCCAGGGCTGCAGATTCTATGGGGGTTGAAATGCACGAACAAACCGGTGTTATTTCACTCATAAAAGGACAGGATGGAGCGATTTCTGGGGTTGAGACCGTAAAGGGTATAGTAAAGGCGAAGAAGGTTGTTGTGGCCGTTTCTGGGCACACAACAACTTTAACAGAAACTGTTGGGTTACGACTACCTTTGCGGACAATGAATTTGACAGCTTTTGTCTCGGAACCCGTTAAGCCTCTAGTAGATGTTATTGTGAACTGCTCTGACTTAGGCTTTTACTTTAGCCAATCGGATAAAGGAGAGTTGGTAATTGGTGGAGGCCCAGATTCCGCGCAAAGTTTTAGAAGAGATATTAAACAGCATGTTTTTGAGGATACGGTTGGAGCAATGCTTGAGTTGTTTCCATCCTTTAAGAAATTAAAGCTATTAAGGCAATGGGGTGGTCATTTAGATATTACACCCGATGCATCACCTATTATGGATGAAACTGACATAGCAGGTTTATTTGTAACAGCAGGTTGGTGGGGAGGATATAAGGCTATTCCTGCTGGAGGTTTAACAATGGCACATCATGTCGCAAAAAACGAACCTCATAACCTTATGGCACCTTTCAGCGTGAAACGTTTTAAGAATCTTGCCTATATTATGGAAACAGGGACAACCACAGCTCGATGAGCGAAAGGAAAAAATGCTATTAATTAATTGCCCTTTTTGTAGTGAACGCAGCGAGATAGAATTCGTTTATGGTGGCCCTGTTGGATCTAATAGACCTGAACCTAGCAATGTAACGGATGCTGAATGGATCGATCATTTAACAATGGTTCCCAACCCTATTGGCCCTGTTGAAGAGAAATGGTTTCACGCAAGAGGGTGTGGAGAATGGTTTACTATATGGCGTAATACCATGACGCATGAGATTGTGGAGCACTCTGATGATCAAAAATAAACGTTTAAAGTTTGGCGGTAGAGTTAATAGAGAACAAAAAGTAAATTTTTCCTTTAATGGAAAAAAATACACGGGTTTTCAGGGAGACACATTAGCATCAGCACTTTTGGCAAATGGAGTAATGGTCACAGCGAGAAGTTTTAAATACCATCGCCCTAGAGGAATTGTTGGAGCTGGCATAGAGGAGCCTGCTTCTTTGGTTGAACTTTTAGGTGATGATGAATCAGGTAATAATTTGATAACATCAGTTGTTATTAAAGAGGGTTTAAAGGCAAGGTCTGTGAATTGTTGGCCTTCAGCAGAATTTGATTTTGGGGCATTGATTCAAGTTTTTTCTCGTTTTATACCAGCGGGCTTTTACTATAAAACATTTAAGTGGCCGACCTGGCATTTGTTTGAACCTTTTATAAGAAAGGCAGCTGGTTTGGCCCGGGCGCCAGTGGATCCGCCAAAAGAAGGTCACTTTGAATCTAGGAATGCCCACGCGGATATTTTAATTGTTGGAGCTGGCCCTAGTGGTTTGATGGCGGCTTTGGTGGCAGGGCGAGCTGGAGCAAGAGTAATTATTGCAGATCAAAATTGCGAGCCTGGTGGTAGTTTACTAGATCAAAATTTAGAAATTAATGGGCAGACTGGATTAGATTGGGTGCAAGATGTTGTGTCTGAATTAAGCAGTATGGGAAATGTGTCTCATTTACAAAATAGCACTGTTTGGGCATATCGAGAGCACAATCTACTTATTATTAATCAGCGAACTACAGAAACAGCATCAATCATTGAGCGAAGCTGGAGAGTTAGAGCTAATCAAGTTTTAATAGCTACAGGTGCTATTGAGAGATCCTTAGTATTTCCTAATAATGATCGACCTGGTGTAATGATGGCATCAGCTATTCAGGCTTATATAAATCGCTATGCTGTTTTGCCAGGAGAAAAAGTAGTTTTATTCACTAATAATGATAGTGCATATTCGGTGGCAGTAGATATTTTGAATGCTGGTGGACAGGTAGTTGCAGTAGTGGATTCTCGTAAAAGTATTCCAGAATACGCGACAAAAAAGATTCCTAATGTCACTGTTTTTTCTGACAGTGTAGTTGCAAAAGTAAATGGATATAAGAGAGTTAAATCTGTTGAAATAATGTCCATAAGTACAAAAAAAATAGTAGCTATGTCTTGTGATCTTGTTGGTCACTCTGGGGGTTGGAATCCCACAGTTCATTTACATTCACAAGCTCGAGGGAGTTTGAAATATGCTTCAAATCTTGCGGCTTTTGTTCCAGATAAATCTATTCAAAAGGCTTTTTGTATTGGAGCTGCTTCAGGAAAGCTAATGCTGGATGAAGCTTTGTCTAGCGGCTTAGAGGTCAGCAAGCAGGCTTTAAAGGAAATCGGTTTGAAAGAAAGCTATACAAAAACCCCTAACTCTACACTCGAAAAATACTCAATTGAACCACTATGGCAGGTAGGGGTATCTGAAAAATTTGGAAAGTCTTTTTTAGATATTCAAAATGATGTTACTTCCGATGATGTTGATCTCGCTATTCTTGAGGGTTACTCTAACGTGGAACATGTTAAACGTTATACCACAGGTGGAATGGGGATAGATCAAGGAAAAACTGGAAATATAAATATTATAGGAAAAATTGCTTTAAGCCAGGGGCTTAATTTGGAAGAAGTTGGAACGACTACTTTTAGATCACCTTTCAGTCCAATTTCATTTGGCTCAATAGGTGGGCTTCGAGAGGGTTCAGTAGTCCTACCCTATAGGCACACACCAATTACAAAATGGAATTTAGATAAGGGTGCATTTATGTACGAGGCCGGTGCAAGGTGGAGAAGGCCTGGTTATTTTCCTATGATAAATGAAGGTTTTCAGGATGCTGTAAACCGAGAGTGCTTAGCTGTACGAACATCAGTTGGCGTTTATGATGGCTCTCCCCTGGGGAAATTTGAACTCCAGGGAAAGGATGTGTGCCAGTTTTTAGACCTTATATATACTAATGTAATGTCGTCTCTTAAGCCAGGTAATGGACGTTATGGGTTCATGCTGACTGACGATGGACTAATATTTGATGATGGTGTGGTATTTCGGTTAAGTGAGGACCGATGGTTGCTTTCTACCTCATCAGGACACTCTGATGCGGTAAATCAGCATATGAAGAAAGTATTAAAGTTTGATCGACCTAACTGGGATGTAAAAATTACAGGGATTACAAGCCAGTGGAGCAATGCCACTATATGTGGTCCAAATGCTAGAAAAGTTTTAGAGAAATTAGGTACAAATATAGATATCTCTAACGAGTCATTTCCATTTATGTCTTTTCGAGAGGGAACTGTTGATGGCATAGCGGCACGCATTATTAGAGTTAGTTTTACTGGTGAACTTTCATTTGAAATTAACGTTGCAACTCGGGACTTGCGTAAACTTTGGAGTAGTATCATGGATGCTGGAATAGAATTTAATATTCTACCAGTTGGATCTGAGGCAAGCCATGTGTTGCGAGTAGAAAAAGGATTTTTATCACTTGGGCATGAAGTGGATGGCACTGTTGACGCATTTGACCTTGGTATGGGTTGGGTAATGTCAAAAAAGAAAAAAGATTTTATTGGTAAGAGGTCAGTAGAGCTGAGGCGTAGTTTGGGGGAAACTAGGCGCGAGTTAGTTGGTCTATTACCAAAAGATCCTAATGACGCCATCCCTGAGGGAGCCCCATTAACGCCCAAAGGAGAAAAGAGAGCTACTGAAGGTTTGACCACAGCATGTGTGTGGAGTGTATTAAATAATCGGTGGGTTGGGTTGGCTTTATTAGAAAATGGGCACTCACGCCATGGTGAAATAGCGCATATTCGATTGAAGGAACGGGTGATAGAAGCTAGGGTCACAGCCCCAATTTTCCATGATCCTAGTGGGGAGCTTTTAAGGTCTTAATATGGTTTACGAAGTTAAAATAAATAGGCAAGAGATATCGGCACTTTTTGACATCAAAGGAAACTTACAGGATGTAAAGGAGCTATTGGCTCACTTTTTTCAGGAGATACCTGAGGAAGCTAACACATCCATTTCAAAAAGTGGTAAAACGTTGATGTATATTGGTAAAGATAATTGGGTTTTACGGGGCCCAATCGAAGAGGAGGAAGAGCTAAACTCTTTACTAAAGTCAGGAGCAGCTCTTTCGGATGTAAGTGTTGTATTGGTGTCCGACACACTTACTTTCTTCTCTGTGAGTGGGACTGGAGCGAAAGATATAATGGCAATAGCTAGCCCATTAGATTTTTATGAAACAAAGTTTAGAGAGAACTCGGTAACTTTTAGTGAAGTTTTTGGGATAAAGGCACTAATTAAGCGTGTTGAAAATGGTTTTGAGTTTGGTGTGGACCAGAGTTATGGCGATATGGTGGAAGATTATTTATCTAAGTCTATTAAACTTTAACACTTTTTTGCTGCCACCAATTTGTTTGAAAATTTACTTAAAAACACCTAGATGCTGAACGATGGTTTTTAATATTATGTTTGACGTGTTTTTATAATCTAATGGCGTATTTTGTACCCTTTGCTGAAAAAATAAGTTGCTAGGTTCTCTCTAATTGATTTGAAGCAATGGAGTAACGAAATGACGGAATATAAGAAAATTACTGTTAAACCAATTACTGGTGCAATGGGCGCAGAAATTACGAATATTGATCTTACCTCTGGTATTGATTCAGAAACTTGGACAGAAATTCAGGATGCGTGGGCAAATTATTTAGTGCTTATATTTAGAGATCAAGATTTAACAGATCAGCAACAATTTGATTTTACTCAGAGGTTTGGTAAGCTTATCCCCCACCCTTATGTGAAAGGTCTACCAGAAATTCCTGAGATCTTTAAAATTATAAGGGAGCCTGGAGAGTCGTATAGTTGGGACGGTTTTTACCACTCCGATCTAATGTTTTTGAAGAAACCACCGCTTGGAGCGACTTTATATGCTAAGGAGTGCCCACCATATGGAGCAGACACTGCTTTTACAAATATGTACCTTGCCTACGAAACACTTTCAGAAGGTATGAAAGCTTTATTAGATGGGCTTGAAGGAGAAAATGAATCGGGGAATCCAGAAAAATATAGTAATAAATACCAGTCAATGGAAGAGTTAGGGAAAAAGGGTGCTATGGGAGCAGTACACCCATTGGTTCGTGTACATCCTGTAACTGGAAAAAAAGCTCTATTCAGTTCACTTGCTTTTACTAAGAGAATTAAAGGGATGACTGATAAGGAAAGTGCGCCTATATTAAATTATCTTTATGAACACTCTATTCAAGCCCATTTAGGCTGCCGGTTAGAGTGGAAAAAGGGGTCATTAGCCCTTTGGGATAATCGTGTTTGTTTACATCATGCGGTCGCAGATTACTTTGGAGAAGTGGCCAAGCATCGCCGTGTGATGCAAAGGGCGACAATAGAAGGGGAAGAACCCATATCAATAAAAGGTTACAAAGCAATGCAGGTAAGTTAATGTGCTTTAAATGATTTTGTGTAACTCGATTTTACCTCTAGTTAATTGCTAGGGGTAATTTCTTTTAGGAGTGTTTGTCAAAAGGCTTAAGTGCCAACGCAGATGATTAAGCACCCACCTATTTCTCATATGGTGATATCAAAAACTGCTTGATTTTAATTAACTTGATTTTTAATTTAGCTGTGATTAAGGTTGAATTATTATGTACATACATATTCATTTGAGGGTTAATCGGTAATGTTAGATATGCTTCCAATTATTAAGTTTGAAAGTGTTGACAAATTTTATGGAAACTTTCAAGCGTTAAAAGATATAACTATTTCTGTTAACCCTGGTGAGAGGATGGTTATTTGTGGTCCGTCTGGATCAGGGAAATCTACACTAATACGGTGTATAAACGGTTTAGAAAGCCATAATTCAGGGAGGTTAACCGTTGATGGGGTTGAAGTCTTTGAAGGATCAAAAGAGATAATTAGACTCCGCCAGGAAATTGGTATGGTTTTCCAGCAATTTAATTTATTCCCACACTTGACAGTTTTAGAAAATTTAACAATTGGTCCAGTTAAAGTTCGAAAAATTCCAAAATCTGAAGCAGAAATAATGGCTCGTAAATATCTTGAGCGTGTACACATTCCGGAACAAGCAGAGAAATACCCAGCAGAACTATCCGGAGGACAACAACAGCGTGTAGCAATTGCGAGATCTTTGTGTATGGAAAGCAAAATATTATTATTTGATGAACCAACATCCGCACTTGACCCCGAAATGATTAACGAAGTTTTAGATGTAATGGTGGAGTTAGCTGATACAGGAATGACCATGGTCTGTGTTACGCATGAAATGGGTTTTGCCAGAAAAGTGGCAGATACAATGGTATTCATGGATGAAGGAAAAATAATAGAGGTAGCGCCCCCTGAAAAGTTTTTCTCAAAACCAGATAGTGATCGGTGTAGAGAGTTTTTAGAGCAAATATTGGAGCATTAAACCTTTATGAAATTCAGTGATTCTATATCTTTACAAGGTTTACCTGTAAGGCGGCCGCCACCCCTTAATCGGTTCTTTTCTTCTACTCCCGTATCTATTATTATCTATTGTTTTATAGTTAGTGCTATTCTTTATTCATCTTTCACTGGAGCACAGTCAATGGGATACAACTGGCAATGGTACCAGATCCCAAAATATATATATACTTATACCGAAGATGGATTTCAGTTTGGAGAATTGATGTTGGGTCTTTGGAAGACAATTACATTGTCTTTTACGGCCTTTATACTCGCCATGGTAATTGGATTACTGGTAGCTCTTTTGAGGCTTTCTGGTTTACTAATAGGAACAAAAGTTGCTATCTGCTTTTTAGAGTTTGTTCGAAATGTCCCACTGTTAGTTCTAGTTTATCTTTTTTATTATGTTTTAGGGCCAGTTTTTAAATACGACCGTTATACGGCAAGTATTCTATGCTTAGCTGTTTACCATTCAGCATTAATTTCAGAAATTTTGAGAGCTGGGATAAACGCCGTTGCCCAAGGCCAATGGGAGGCAGCAAAATCAATTGGTATGAGTAAACCTCAGATGTATAGATATATTATATTACCTCAATCTATCCGTTTTATGTTGCCACCAATGACGGGAGAAGTAGTTCACATGGTAAAAAGCTCAGCAATTGTTAGTGTAATTGCAGTTGCTGAATTAACGACTTTAGGTCAAAATATTATTTCTGATACCTATATGGCTTTTGAAATTTGGTTCACTATAGCAATCATTTATATGATTGTTATTTTGATCCTGTCGATCGGGGCGTCGCAAGTGGAAAAGCGATATACCGTTACAAACTGAGTAATCATGTAATAGTGGTTATTAATTCAAAAAATAGAAAGGGAGTATAAAATGAATATCACAAGACGTTTACTAGGAGGAGTTTTTGCTGTTGCTTTAGCGAGTATAAGCTTTTCTCAAGCGACTTTTGCAGGTACCTCACAACAGCTTGGTGCTGAAAGTGTTATTGAGACCATAAAAAAGCGTGGAGTAATTAAGATTGGTTTAGATCTATTTGTACCTTGGTCAATGAGAGATAAAAATGGTGATTTGGTTGGTTTTGAGCCCGACGTGGGGAAAAAACTTGCAGCCGATATGGGTGTAGAAGTAGAGTTTGTTCCCACTAAATGGGCGGGTATTATCCCAGCTCTAGTCGCGGGTAAGTTTGACGTTATTATAAGTGGAATGACGGTAACACCAGCGCGGAATTTGACAGTTAACTTTTCAGAACCGTACGCGTTTTCGGGATTAACAATTTTAGCAAACACAGCGATGACAGAAGGGATGGCGTTAGAAGATTATAATAGCGAAGACGTTACTTTCACTTGTCGAAGAGGGGCTACACCGTGCGTATTTATACAAAATAAATTTCCAAAAGCGAAGTTATTGATGTTTGATGAGGACGGTGCTTCTACTCAAGAAGTTTTAAATGGAAATGCTCATGCTACTATGGCGTCTGAGCCTGGACCATCTCAAGATGCTCGTCGTAACCCTGAAACTTTAAATGTTCCATTTAACATTGCATTCGATGCTGGTGGAGAAGGTTTTGCTATGAGAAAATCAGATCCAGACGCATTAGCTTATTTTAATAGCTGGATCAGAAGGCATAACCATACTGGTTGGTTGAAGAAGACCCACGACTACTGGTTCCGAGGTGATGCTTGGCATGATCAAGTCGAATAGTAACTTGACAAAATGAAATAGTAGAGGGCTTTAAAAGCCCTCTATTTGCAACTGGAAAACCCGTGGAAAAATTATTTAAAAAACTACATTGGTTAGACTTTTTAGTCTTGGGATGTGTAATAGCTTTTTTTACTTACGTTTTTGTACAGATGAGTGGTAATTTAAACTATCACTGGCGATGGGAAAAAATCCCAAACTATATTTTTAAATATCATACGGGTAGAGAAGAGTGGTTTGCAAATGTTTTACTACAGGGATTAATTATTACGATCCGAGTTAGTATTTATGCAAGTATTTTGGCATTAATTTTTGGAGTGATATTAGGAATAGCACGATGCTCTAACAATCTTGTAGTAAGAATGTTGGCTAGGACTTATCTAGAAATTTTAAGAAACATTCCCCCTTTAGTCGTTATATTTATTTTTTATTTTTTCTTAGCTGAACAACTAATACAGGCGTTAAGTATTGAGAATTGGTCCTATAAAGTTGCTAAAATGGAAAATAATAACATATGGGAGTTCTTTTGCGGGGATATGCGAAGGTTTCCTTCATTAGTTTCAGGTGTAATAGTTTTAGCTCTTTTTGAGAGCGCATTTGTTGGTGAAATAGTTCGGGCAGGAATTCAATCAATAGATCGAGGGCAACGGGAAGCTGCTAGATCTATTGGGATGAGTAGTTTTCAAGAGATGCGGTATATTGTTTTACCTCAAGCTATGAAGAAAATTATGCCTCCGATGGCCAATCAATTTATAACTCTAATAAAAGATAGTTCAATAATATCTCTTATATCGGTACAGGAGTTGACGTATAAGACTGCTGAGCTGGTTTCATCTACACATATGATCTTTGAAGCTTGGTTAACGACAGCGGCATTTTATTTTGTAATTTGCTTTGGACTTTCATTATTTTTTACCAAGTTAGAGCGACGCACATAGTTAAAAATTTTAAAAGAAATATTGAGGTTGTTAAATGTATTTAAAAAATTGTTGGTATGTAGCTGGTTGGAGTAAAGATTACGGCCGCACGTTGGTTGCAGAAAGGTTTTTGGAAGAAGAGATCGTTATTTATCGTCGAAATGATGGTGTGCCTGTAGCATTAGAAAATGCTTGTCCACACAGAAAGTTACCACTTTCAGAGGGAAAGCTTGAGGGAGATTCGGTAATTTGTGGTTATCATGGATTAACATTTAATTGTCTTGGGCAATGTGTGTCTGCCCCGACCCAACCTGATCAAATTCCGCGACGAGCAGTAGTTAAGTCTTATCCTGTGCAAGATCGATATCGTCTTCTATGGATATGGATGGGAGATCCAGATTTAGCAAATCCAGATTTAATTTTTCCTATTGAAAACTTTGAAGACCCTTCGTGGGGGTACACTGATGGGGGTGTTTTAGATATAGAGTGTAATTATTTGTGGGTTTGTGACAATTTACTTGATCCCAGCCATGTCGCATGGGTTCATGTAACTTCTTTTGCAGGGGCTGGTACAGATGATCAACCTCTTGAACTTGAGAAGACAGATAGAGGTGTTGTTGTGTCTCGTTGGATAAATGGCAATATGCCGTCACCATATTACGCTGGTTTAGTTAAGTTTAAAGGGAAAAGTGATCGTTTGCAGCATTATGAAATGTGTATTCCAGCGATAGCATTAAATAAGTCAATATATACGCCAGCTGGAACTGGAGGAAATAAAAAACCTATAACTGATTTAACTTACATTAATATATCTTATAATTTTATGACACCGATCGATGAAGATAATACTCGATATTTTTGGTTTCAACACAGAAATACCGATCCAGAAGATAAGGTTATTTCGGACAAGATGAATGCGGGTGCTAGGCTAGCTTTTGAAGAAGATAGAAGTATATTAGAACATGTTCATTCGGGTATGAAAGACAAAAAGACAGCTAATATTGATCTTGGTTTAGATGCTGGAGCAAAGCAATTTAGATTGATGCTTAGGCGACTGATTGATGAAGAAAATCAAAATAATAAATAATCAAAAACATGGTTGATAAAGTTAAGTCTGATTTGACCGTAGGTTCGATTCCAGGGCATTTTTACAGACTTGCAATACCCATGGCAATAGGCATGGTTTTTTATACACTATATAATATGGCAGGAATATATTTTGCTGGTAAGTTATCAACAAATGCACAAGCTGGGATTGGGATAGGCCATTTAGTATATTTTTTTCTAATTGCTTTTGGTTTTGGATTAAATGCTGCTATGGCAGGTTTGGTGGGTAACGCTCTAGGTGAGAGAAAAATTAATGAAGCAAAGTTACTTATTACCAAGGGAATAAGTTTAGCTGTTGTTATTTCGATCATTCTAATAGTGTTTGGTATTATATGCGGACCATTGGTAATAAATTTAGTGTCAGAGGTAGGGTCATATCGAGAATATAGTGTTCGATATTTTTTGATATTGTTAAGTGCGTTACCAGCATTTTTAATTTCTTATACCTGCAACGGTGCGTTACAGGCCCAGGGTGACAGTGTATCTATGCAACGCGCATTAATAGGCGCTTTTTTCTTAATTATAATTATTACGCCAATTCTCATTTTTGGAGTACCTAACTTATGGTTAGGAATTGGTTTTGATGGAATTTCCCTATCTGTCGTTATTTGTCAGAATTTGGTGATGGTTTTTTTGCTTATACAAGTGAAACGCTCAGCTCTTGGATTACACTTAACTTGGAAAGTGTCTCTAACAAATTTTCGAGGCAACTATGAAATTATCAAACAGATGATCCCTGGGTGTATGTCCTTTCAAATGGTTATAATTGGAAGTCTCGTTGTTCAGTTTGCATTGAAGGGGTTTGGACCGAATGCTTTAGCCGGATATAATATAGGTTTAAGAATAGAACAGCTTTTATTATTACCTATTTTGGGAATGACACAGGCACTTCTTCCGATTGTCGCGCAAAACTATGGCGCAAAGAATTTCCAACGTGTGAGGTTAGCTCTTTTTTACTGTTGTTCAGCTGGGTTTGTAACGATGATAATAGTTTATCCAATTATTTGGATTTTTGGTTCTAGTGTATTAAAGGTTTTTACGCCCAGCTCGGAGGTTATCAGTGTTGGAGTGAGTTATCTTAGAATTGATGGATTAATTTTGCCATTATATGCAATACTTTTTTCTATTAATTCCTTTTTACAAGGCGTTAAACGACCTGCTAGCATTTTTTGGATTGGTCTTTTTAGGCAAGGTTTACTAACTGCTTTTTTTATATGGATATTTATAGGTGTTTTAGGTTGTGATGTATGGGGGGTTTGGGTTGGAGCTGGGGCGAGTGTTTTTTTTGGATGGATGCTTTCAATATTTATAGCTTATAAAGTTGCTAATAAAGAAATCGGTGGCCTCTGGCAAAAAAGTCAAATATAAATCTGAACAACCTTATCTATAACTCTGCAATTTATCATTCTTAAAGGAACGCGAGCAGGTGCAGCTTTTGCTTCTCCTGTTCGGACATCGAACAGACCTTGATGTAAAGGACATTCTATATATGCTCCATCGAAGTATCCGTCACATAAGTTTGCTGCTCCGTGAGTGCACCTAGACAGGCTAACAAAAATACCGTCCTCTGCATCAAATACTGCAAACTCCCTAGTACCAAAAGTTACTGGAGTAACATCCTTCACCTCTAGGTCACTTACATTAATTAAGTTCTGCCAAGATTTACTTTTTCGAGTCAACTTTTTGTTACTTCCACGTCGCTACGAGGCTTACGACCAATTAATTGAGATATAATATCAATATGAGCGCCAAGATAACCTCGCTTTTCTATGTACACAAATCCTTTTAACTTCTTATGCAGTTTTGGAAGTGCATGAAACGGTATCGAAGACGCGTAGTGGTGTTCAGCATGAAAGTTCATATTCCAGGAAAGGAACCTCATAGGAAAAGAAATAAGGCTACTTCGTGTGTTTTCCTTTAGATCATCAGTATTAGGTCGCCCTACATGCTCAGTTAAACGGATCGCTCGCATAACAGGTTCGCCCATAAACAAAGGTAACAGCCAGTACCAAAAAGGTGTCCAGTTATTAGTTAATATGCATCCAATAAAAATTATTGAATAAATAGTGACCATTATTCGAGCTTCTTTAAAAACAGTTAGGTATTCTTGCTTGGGTATAAAATGTTTCTCTTCTTCACTGATCTGACCGCACACATGTCGAAAAATTTCTGAAAACTTGTTTTTCCAGTAAGGTATGGATGAAATATACCAAAGGTATTTATATACTGAAATGGGTAGTTCTATTAGTTCTGGATCTTGACCTTTTAGTTGGGTGTATGTGTGATGATCACAGTGTTCATAACGAAAGTGCTGATTTGGTAATATAATTGATAAGCCACAGATGTGTCCCAAAATATCATTTAGTTTTCTTGTTTTAAAAGCAGTGTAATGGCAACACTCGTGTTGAAGCGAAAAATGATGAACTAAAACGATGCCGTGTATAAACATTGCTGGAAAAACATACCAAGTTTCGTAAGTAAGAAATATTAAATAACTTGTTAAGGAAAGTAAGGTTACCCAAATAAACAATCGTATAAAAGCAGGTTTATCAGACCTTTTCATAAGCTCTTTTAACTCTTTACGAGTTATTACACCTTCTTTCATTGCTTGGGTTATAGGTGTTTTTACTTCATAGGTCATTACATTGATCTACCTTTTTTTATTTTATTATGTGCGTAAATAATAATCTAATATTAATGCTCGAAAGTTTAACAAGCAAGTGATTTAGGGCGTCCTTCTTGTATGAGATGGCAAGAAATCATATTCCTTTAGATAGGATTTTGAAAACGCTCTTCGGGTAGAAAAACCACTAGCGATGGATATATCTAGTATAGACATGGAGGTTTGCTCTATTAGTTGGCGACCGTGAAGCAATCTGATTTTTAAGTAGTATTTCTTGGGAGACAGATTGAGATGCTTAGAGTATAGACGCTCTAACTGTCGTAATGACAAATAAGATAACTTTGAAATCTCTTTTATTGTTAATGGGGTTTCAATATTTTTTGTCATTAGAGCTATAGCTTTTTGAAGAGTAAAGGGTACATCTCTTAATCTTTGAGCATTGCTTTTTGGCTGTTCAAGATCACCTCTTCTTGTATAGGAAATCATTAGATGATCGCACACAAGGTTGGCATACTCTGACGAAAATTCTTTTTTTATAAACTCGATAACCATATCTAAGGCTGCAGCTTCACCAGGGCTAGTGGTAACGCAGCTGCTTTCTACATATAGTGCATCTACTGTTTTTACATACTGGTTTCTTTCAGAAAAAGCTGCAAGCGTAGACCAATGGACAGTTGCTGATCTGTTTTCCAGTATCCCAGCATCAGCCATTTTCCACCCTGCACAACCTACCCCGAATATAGGAACGTTAAATCTACTGCAGGTTCGTAATAATTTTTTTAGATCAGTCTGTAACTTATACGGCATACGTAACCCACAACATAGAAATAATGCATTAGTTCGATTTTTACTGCTTAGAGAAGTTAGGCATTCGTTTAGTAGTATTGGGCAGTTAACAGAAATTCCTGATGAGGACTCTACAGACCTATCTGAAATACTGATTATTTCAATTTTCAAACGTATTTCTGAGAATAACTTACTTAATGTTTTTAGTGGTTCTAAAATCGCACCTAATGATAGGTGTGAGAAACCTGGAACTAATACTATTTGTATTTTTTTCTCCATTTGGAGTTATCCCTCAAAAGTATCGTTTCAAAATTAAGGTTAACATTGTATTAGTATCACTTGGAAGCTCGTATTATTACTTCTTAAACGTTGTCTGAAATAAGAGTGTTTTTAAACTTTTATAAAAATAAGCTTACATCTTAATTACTAGCTTTTACAATTTTTTAATATAAGCTTTTCATTGTTTGTTTGTTGTGATTTGCTGTTTTTATATTAAACAGTTTTTACTTGGAAATGCTATACTATGAAAACAATACTGGAATTACCGGAGATTGACTTTAGATCCTCTGAGTACCTCAAAGAACCGTTGAAAACTTTAGCTTCTTATGCACAAAAGTTTAAGGTTGGGCGTAGTAAAAGAGGTGTCGAAATACTAGATTATGACCTTTGTCGAGAAACAATTTTAGATCGAAGGTTTGGTACTGGTCACCCAAAGTTAATGAAGGTTCTTGGTATGTCTGAGGGTCCCGCATTAAGTTATAAGAAAAACTCTATTTCTTTTCATGACCGAGGAGAAACTAGAAGGCGGTTAAGGATTCCATTAACTCAATTAATGGGACCAAGTGGGTCTGAAAGATTTCGGATAGATATAAAAAATGTGGTAAAAAATACGTTTAATGGTATTCCAAAAAATCAGAATGTTGATCTTATAAAACACCTATGTGACCAAATACCTTCGAAGGTTTACTGCTATTGGGTAAATGCGCCCCAGGAAGATGCGGAGTTTGTATCTCGAACCTCCCATATAGTCCAACAAGTTCACACTAGAGATCCTTCAACAGCGAAAGAGGTATCTGCAGGTTTCGAGGCACTATTAGATTATGTAGATAAAAGAATAGAGTACTCTCGTAAAAATTTAGGAGATGATTTATTGTCAGATCTGATTAAAGCAACTGACGAAGGGTACCTAACTCCTTCTGAATTACGAAATTGGGTTGTTAAGCTTGCGGAGGCAAACACAGACAACTCTTCTCATCAGATTGCAATAGCTATAATCGAGTTATCTTCCAGGCCTGAAATTTGGAAAAAATTAGGTCAAGATAATTCGTTAATTCCACAAGCTTTGCGTGAAGTTATGAGATATCATCCCCGCTCTCTTTCTACCTCTAGAGAAACACTAGAAAATGTAAATTTAGATGGGTATCTAATACCAAAAGGTGAAGCAGTGTTTCCAAATATTGGTGCAGCACACTGGAATCCTAACTATTTTCCAGAACCTGAAAATTTCGATATAAACCGCCCGGATAAACCAACACACTTGAATTTTGGTGGAGGTATTTTTTCATGTATTGGACGTTTTGCAGTAACAATAGAAATTGAGGAAGTAATTGCATTTATGTGCTCACATTTTCCAAATTTTGAAATAACAAAGTCTGCCTTTAGTCATTCCCCTATGTTTACCTCGGCATCAGTTTTGGAGGGAAACTTTAAAACTTTTTAAGAGTACACTAGGTCATCAAAATTTGATTTAAATAAATATCAAGTTAGGAAAAAAATTATATGCCTGATACAGTTTTAGTTATTGCCGATAAAAACTATAGCCTTTGGCCTCTCGCGCCGTGGCTATGTTTGAAGGCCTCAAATATGCCATTCAAAGAGAAATTAATCCGATTTGGGCAGCCGAACACTAGAGAGCAGATGTTGGAGTATTCACCTACAGGTAGAGTGCCAGCATTTCACCATAATGGATTAGAAATTTGGGATTCTTTAGCAATTTGTGAATACATTTCTGAATTAAACCCATTGGCAAAACTGTGGCCATTAAATGTTAAAGCTAGGGCAGTTGCGAGAGCGTTTTCTTGTGAAATGCATGGAACAGGAGGTGCATACCCGGGAGCGCCTAGGCATATTATTTATTCACTTGATACAAATGTTAGAAGACGAACTGAGCGTGTACGCTTAAGTGCGGCTGTTCAAGAAAGTGTTGATTATCTAGTTTTACATTGGAGAAGGTTACGTGAGGCATTTGGGAGTGAAGGGCCTTTTCTGTTTGGTCACTTTACTATTGCAGATGCTATGTCGGCACATCTGGTTAATCGGTTTGTTACATATAATATAAAATTACCTAAAGATATCCAAGAGTATTGTGAAGCAATCCGCTCTTATCCGCCTTTAGTAGACTGGATTAATCAAGCAGAGTTAGAGGAGTGGAAGCTCGAATCTGCAGAAATTGTGATATCAAAAGTATAGATTTACTCGATAAGATAAACCAATTTTACAAAATGCCAGGCTATTTACAATGACTGCTGCTATTCTGTTTATATGGTTTATTAAGGACAATTAGACACAGACGGGTAAGGATAGCTTACCTAAATGTTGCTATTTTATAACTTGTGGTATATAAAAATAATTTCGCTGTCATAATTTTGAAATTTTTTGAAGTATTTTTAAATTTACTCAGACAGAAAACAGATGACTATTAGTCGCTGATCCGGAAACGTGCACTAGGTTTTACTCTAGATTAATTATTAGCTTTAGTGAGGAGATAAATGGCTGAGAATAAAAAAATACACAAATCAGCAGCAGCCCCTATAAAAAAAGCTATGAATCTTAATAGTAATAAATCTGGTGGGCTTTATGATCCTAAAAATGAGCATGACGCTTGCGGACTTGGTTTTATTGCAAATATAAATGGGGTTAAGTCTCATAAAATTATTCAAGATGGAATTCGAATTTTAGAGAATCTTGAACATCGTGGTGCGACAGGTGCTGATCCATTGATGGGTGATGGGGCTGGGATGTTGACACAAATCCCTCATGAACTTTTACATGAAGAATGTGTTAAGTTGGGATTTACTCTTCCTCCGGCTAACCATTACTGCGTCGGGTTCTTTTTTATGCCCCAGACGCAAAGTTTGAGAAATACTATGAAGGACCTTATTGAGAGCATAGCTCTAAAATTTGGGTGTCCGCTGATTGGTTGGAGGTTAGTTCCCACTGATAATAGTTGTCTTTCTAGTGATCCTGACATTATGAAAAGTGAGCCAGTACATTTCCAGGGATTTTTTGAGAGACCAAATGGAATTTTAGATGATCATTATGAGAGAAAAATATATATAATAAGGCGTGAAATATCAAATACTGTTATTGCTAAATTTGGTTCTACTGACGGTTTCTACCCAGTATCAATGTCGTCGCAGACAATTGTTTATAAGGGTATGTTTTTGGCAGATCAGTTGGGCCCTTATTATCAAGACTTAACAGACGATAGATTTATTTCTGCAATTTCCTTAGTGCATCAACGCTTTTCTACGAACACTTTCCCTTCATGGAAGTTGGCACATCCATATAGGATGGTGGCTCATAATGGAGAAATAAACACTCTACGTGGGAATGTGAATTGGATGGCAGCAAGGCAGGAAAGTTTATCTTCACCCCTTTTTGGTAGTGACATAGAAAAGATTTGGCCAGTATCTTATGAGGGACAATCAGATACTGCGTGCTTTGATAATGCTTTAGAGCTGCTATATCAGGGTGGTTATTCTTTGGCACACGCAATGATTATGCTTATCCCAGAAGCTTGGGCAGGTAATACATTGATGGGTGAGGATTTGAAGGCTTTTTATGAGTATCATGCAGCCTTGATGGAGCCTTGGGATGGACCTGCAGCAATGGCATTTAGCGATGGAAAAAAAATTGGTGCGACCTTAGATCGAAACGGCTTAAGACCTGCTAGATATTTTGTATTAGACGATGATACTGTAGTCCTTGCATCTGAAGCTGGAACGTTACCTTTTGATCAAAGCCGAGTTGTTAAAAAGTGGCGTCTTCAACCAGGAAAAATGCTACTTATAGATACAGAAAAAGGTAAAATAATTTCAGATGAAGATATTAAAGCAGAGCTTTCCAGCTCTCAACCTTACCAGAAATGGTTAAATGAAACACAGATTATTCTAGAAGATCTTAATGGGATTAAGTCTTCTCCGAGGAGATATGTTGGTCAAGAATTATTAGACGCACAACAGGCTTTTGGATATACTCAAGAAGACATCAAACTTTTAATGCTACCGATGGCTACAACTGGTCAAGAGGCTCTCGGCTCTATGGGCACAGATACGCCAATTTCAGCTATTTCTAGTAAGGCTAAATTACTATATACATACTTTAAACAAAATTTTGCTCAGGTAACAAACCCCCCGATAGACCCAATTCGAGAGGAGTCGGTTATGAGCCTGGTCTCGTTTATTGGGCCCCGATCAAATTTGTTTGATAGAGATCATAAATCTGCAAAGAAAAGGTTGGAAGTAAGGCAACCAATTTTACGAAACTCAGATTTACAAAAAATACGAGATATAAGTGAGATTGGTGATAGTCAGTTTGTCTCGCAAGTTTTGGACATAACTTACAGAGATTCCAATGGGCCAAGTGGAATGGAAGAATGTATTTTAAAGTTTTGTCATAAAGCAGAAACAGCAGTTCTTGGAGGAAGTAATATTATAATTCTTTCTGATCGACAATTTGGTCGAGATCGAATTGCAGTACCTGCATTATTGGCAACAGCTGCTGTTCATCATCATTTGATTAGAAAAGGACTAAGGACGTCTGTTGGGTTAGTTCTTGAATCTGCTGAACCTAGAGAAGTACATCATTTTGCAGTACTAGCAGGTTATGGAGCAGAGGCAATAAACCCATACTTAGCTTTTGAAACAATAGCTGAGATGTATGAAAGTGGAAGTTTCCCGTCAGAAGTTGGTGAGAAAGAAACCATCCAGCGTTATATAAAATCAATTAATAAGGGCTTACTTAAAGTCATGTCAAAAATGGGAATTTCTACATATCAGTCCTATTGTGGTGCACAGATTTTTGATACAGTAGGGTTATCTAGTGACTTTATTTTACGTTACTTTACTGGTACGGCGACACAAATAGAGGGTGTTGGGCTTTATGAGATTTCAAAAGAAACTTTTGAACGCCATAGGGACGCTTATAGTGATATTCCTATACTTAGACATGCGCTAGATATTGGTGGAGACTATGCATTACGTCAAAGGGGTGAAAAACATGCTTGGACCTCCGATGAAATTACGCACCTTCAGCATGCTGTACGGGGTAATAGTTTAGAAAATTACCGAAAGTTTGCAAAATCTATAAATGACAATCAAGAGCGTTTACTTACAATAAGAGGGCTTTTTAAATTTAGGAAGGCGAGTGAAGTTGGAAGAAAACCTATAGATATTTCTGATGTCGAACCAGTGACAAAAATTGTTAAGAGATTTTCTAGTGGAGCCATGTCCTATGGCTCTATTTCAGCTGAGGCTCATGAAAATTTAGCAATTGCAATGAATAGAATAGGTGCGAAATCTAATACTGGAGAGGGTGGTGAAGAAGTAGAACGATTCCAGCCAATGAAAAATGGCGACAACAAAAGGTCTGCCATAAAGCAGGTCGCGTCTGGTCGCTTTGGTGTTACTACAGAGTATCTTGTTAATGCAGATATGATTCAAATAAAAATGGCTCAAGGTGCAAAGCCTGGAGAAGGTGGTCAACTTCCCGGGCATAAGGTTGATGCAGTGATTGCAAAAGTTAGGCATTCAACAAAGGGGGTGGGCTTAATATCACCACCACCACATCATGATATATATTCAATAGAAGATTTAGCACAGTTAATTTATGACTTGAAAAATGTTAACCCTAGGGCGGATATTTCAGTTAAGCTTGTGTCTGAAGTTGGAGTAGGGACTGTCGCAGCGGGGGTGGCGAAGGCCCGTGCTGACCATGTAACAATATCTGGTATGGAAGGTGGCACAGGGGCTAGCCCGTTAACTTCTATTAAGCATGCTGGATCTCCATGGGAAATAGGTCTGGCTGAGACTCACCAAACCCTGGTGAAAAATAAATTAAGATCTAGAATTTCTGTGCAAGTTGATGGAGGTTTGAGAACAGGGCGAGACGTAGTGATTGGAGCAATGCTTGGAGCAGATGAGTTTGGTTTTGCTACGGCACCTTTAGTTGCTTCTGGGTGTATAATGATGCGTAAATGTCATCTAAACACCTGCCCTGTTGGTGTTGCTACTCAAGATCCTGTATTACGAAAACGTTTTACAGGACAACCTGAGCACGTAATTAATTACTTCTTTTTTGTTGCTGAAGAAGTAAGAGAGATCATGGCCGAGCTAGGTTTTCATACTTTTGATGAAATGATAGGAAAGATTAATTCTTTAGACAGAGATCCTGCTGTTGAGCATTGGAAAGCAAAAGGTTTAAATTTTTCAAAACTTTTTTATTCTCCTAAGGTGGGAGATCCCGCTATGCTTTATAATAGTGAGCTTCAAAACCATCGTCTTGAGAAAGTTATGGATGTTGAGCTTATTAAACTGGCTCAACCCGCGCTGTTTGATAAAGTTCCTGTAACTATTAAAATGAACATTAGTAATGTGAATAGATCAACAGGGACTATGTTGTCTGGCGAGATTTCAAAAAGGTATGGGCATACGGGTTTACCAGAAGATACTATAAATATAAAATTCAACGGAACTACTGGGCAATCTTTTGCTGCCTGGCTTAGCCATGGAGTGACGATAGAAGTTGAGGGTGAAGGAAATGATTATGTAGGAAAAGGTCTCTCGGGGGGCAAGATTATCATTTACCCACCAAAAAGTGCGACTCAAATAAATCCAGCAGAATCAATAATAGTAGGAAACACAGTCTTATATGGAGCGATTAATGGTGAGTGTTATTTTCAAGGTGTAGCTGGAGAGCGTTTTGCAGTTCGAAACTCAGGTGCAACCGCAGTGGTTGAAGGAGTTGGTGACCATGGCTGCGAATATATGACTGGAGGAGTTGTTGCAGTCCTAGGTTATACCGGTCGTAACTTTGCTGCAGGAATGTCTGGTGGAATAGCATATGTCTTGGACGAAGATGGAAGCTTTGAAAATAGATGTAATCTTGCAATGGTTGAGCTGGAGCCAGTGCCAAAAGAAGACGATTTAATGGAATCAGAGCATCATCATGGTGGAGATTTGGAACATCACGGTAGAGTTGACGTGTCAAAAGACATGACTAGGAATGATGAAGATCGTTTATTTAAACTTATAGAGAAACACTTAAAGTATACTGGATCAGGAAAAGCATTAGAAATTATTAAAAACTGGAGTGATTATAGGCCAAAATTTGTTAAGGTTATGCCAACAGAATACAGACGAGCATTGGCTGAAATAGAGATGGCTCAAAAAGCATCTGGAATAGCTGCAGAGTAAGTATTTAGTTTTCTAGAATTGGAGTAATTTAAATGGGAAAAGTAACCGGTTTTTTGGAGATAGATCGTCAGGATCGTAAGTACGCTCCTGCTTCAGATCGTGTTCGAAACTACAAGGAGTTTGTAATTCCATTGCCGGAACAAACTCTGCGTGATCAAGCTAGTCGGTGTATGGAGTGTGGTGTTCCTTTTTGTCACGATTTAAAAGGTGCGAAAGGTTGCCCTGTAAATAATCAAATTCCAGATTGGAATGATTTAGTTTATAAAGGTGAATGGGAACAGGCAGCAATAGACTTACATACCACAAATAATTTTCCAGAATTTACAGGTAGAATTTGTCCAGCCCCTTGTGAAGCCTCGTGTACCTTAAATCTTATTGATAGTCCTGTTACTATAAAGTCAATAGAATGTGCAATTGTTGATAAAGCGTGGGAAAATGACTGGATAGTTCCTCAGATTCAAGACGTAAAAACAGGTAAAAGAATAGCAGTTATTGGTTCAGGTCCAGCAGGAATGGCAGCTGCCCAACAATTAGCTAGAGTTGGTCACGAAGTTAATATTTTTGAAAAAAACAAGAAAGCTGGTGGCCTTTTGCGATATGGTATTCCAGATTTTAAAATGGAGAAAATTCATATTGATCGTAGAGTGAACCAGATGGAAAAAGAAGGAGTAAAATTTCTTACTGGAATTAATGTTGGTTTAGATAAGAGTATTTCTAGCATTATCGACGAGTATGACGCTGTTATTTTATCAGGAGGTTCAGAGAAAGCACGAGATTTACCAATAGAAGGAAGGCATTTAGAGGGTGTTCATTTTGCTATGGAGTTTTTACCTCAGCAGAACCGTAGAGTTGGGATGGAATTATTAAACAACTGTAATGATATTCTGGCTACTGAAAAAGATGTTATTGTAATTGGGGGAGGAGATACTGGTTCAGATTGTATTGGAACATCTATTAGACAGGGTGCGGTTTCTGTTACTCAACTCGAAATAATGCCAATACCACCAAAAAGTGAAGAAAAGCTGTTATCTTGGCCAAACTGGCCTTTTAAAATGAGAACCTCCTCAAGCCAAGAAGAGGGAGCAGAAAGAGAGTTTTCTGTAATGACACAGAGCTTTGAAGGTGCGGATGGCAAATTAAAATCTTTAAATTGTATTCGCGTTGACGAGAAATTTCAGCCTATTCTAGGTACGGAGTTTGTATTAAAATGTGATTTAGTTCTTTTGGCTATGGGTTTCACTTCGCCGCTTGGACCCGGTATGATTGAGGATCTTGGCGTTGCACTTGATAATCGTCAAAATGTTCTTGCTGATGATTATAACTATAAAACTAGTCATGAAAAAGTTTGGGTAGCAGGGGATATGAGGAGAGGGCAATCTTTAGTGGTGTGGGCAATAAGGGAAGGCAGACAGTGTGCCTCAGCTGTTGATAAGTCATTAATGAATAGCACAACATTGCCTAGATAAAAACTATTTTTAAAACTTTTTAATTTATTTTGGGTCTGACTTTAGTATACTTTCATTCAGAGCTTTTCCAAAACTTACTTGCGTTCTCTCGAGCCCTAACAAGTTCGGTTACCATCTGATTAATAGGTGTTTTAATATTAAGTTCTTTTGCTCGTTCGACAATAAACCCGTTTAAAGATTCTATCTCCGTTGCACGCTCTAATTGGATATCTTGTAGCATTGAGGGTTTATGGTATCGATGATTTGTACATACAAAATCAATCATTTCATAAATCTTTTTAATTTCGACCTTTATACCATCGTGTTTTGCAACTTCGATTGCTTCAGCCGCTAATTCGTAAACAATATTTTTAACACCAGGGAAATCTCCTATAAGCCCTGGAGAGCCATTTATAAGTGCTGATATAGCATTTAAGGCAATGTTAAAGCATGCTTTTTGCCATATGTGAATATTGGGGTTTTCAACTAAACTTACATCAAAATCACATTTTATAAGATCATGTAAAATAGAGTGGGCTATGTTATGCTCGGCGGACTTATAGCTGCCAAACCAAGTTGTGTTAACGCCTTTGGATTTGACATGACCCGCTTTTAAAAGAGTTGCAGGAAGCATAGTTACTCCATGAAGGATGGAATTGCTATGAGTTATATCTGATAATATTTTACCATTTCCTAGACCATTTTGAAGACTAAGATAGGTAGTTTTAGAGTTCATTTTTGGGAGAACTCCCAATAAAGCATTTTTGGTTTGATAAGTCTTAGTGAAAACCATGACAACACGAGCAGTCATAGCATCACTAGGTTGTCCCGCTTTTGGAAAGCAATTTATTTTTTTGCCATTTAAATCTAAATGTAAGCCATTTTTTTTGATGCTCTCTACTGTTTTGAGTGAACGGTTTATGATCTGAACGTTATGCCCTGAGTTAGAAAGCAGTCCACCATAAATACAACCAACAGCACCGCCACCAAGTATAAGATAGTCTAAGTCACATTCACTCACTATTTTTCCCTTTAATTTCTGTTTACCTTTAAATGATAATAGATCTTTTTTAACTCTATAAACAAACTTCTATAAGATATAATTCTATTCTTGGCATATAAACCCTGTTATATGGAAATTAAGAGTAAATAAATTGTTTTAGGAGAATAATTTCATGGATGATGCTATTGGTAACCTTAATGGAAAGATAGGTATGGATACAGCTTTGCCTCAAGCTCCGGTTGGCATGGATGAAAACGAGTGGGAAGCACGACTAGATTTAGCAGCATGTTATAGAATGGTTGCACACTATGGTTGGACCAGCGTTGTTTATAATCATATTACACTTCGAATCCCTGGCACGGATAAATTTTTAATTAACCCTTTTGGATTACGTTATGATGAAATTTCTGCAAGTAATTTAATTACGATCGATATAGATGGAAATAAGCTGTCTGATAGCCCCTGGCCAGTTAATAAGGCAGGTTATTATGTCCACTCTACAGTTCACAAAGCTCGCTCTGATTTACATTGTATAATTCATACGCATGAACCTATATCACAAAGTTTATGTGCGACTGACAGTCTAGCAATTCCACTTACGCAAGAGGGCTGTCAGTTTTATGAAAGGGTCGGTTACCATAATTTTAAGGGTATCGTGCTAGATGGTACTGAGGGGCCTTTAATTGTTGAGGCTCTAGGAGAAAAAAATCATACTTTGGTAATGAGAAATCACGGAATGATAACAGCAGGACCTAATTGTGCGTGGGCATTTGTTAGACACCTTGCATTTATTAGGAACACAGAAGTTCAATTGATGGCTATGGCTTCTGGTTCCATGAATCTTATTAGTCCAGAAGTAATGGAGAGAACTAGGGAGCAATTTGAGGGTGGTAGTGCCAGCGCTAATGCTTTGGTCCGACACCCAGAATGGCCAGCCTTGATTAGGTTAGTTGATAAATTAGACCCAACTTGGAAGGATTAAATTTTTGAGGTTGTTTTTGTGTTAATTAGTTTTTTATTACTACATAAATAAAACACTAAAATTAATATCGAGTGGTTATTAGTAAGCCTTTAATTTAATTTTGATACCACTGACTACTGGTATCAATAAGAGTATCCAAAATAACTGGCTCAATAATCTAAGCTATAATTGAATAATTCGTCCGAATGCACATAAAGCTTGATACCACTTTCATACTGCATGGTATGCTTTTAAAACATTACAGAAGGAAGAAATAACGCTAACCCGGGAACTAATGTTAGTATTAGTAACCTAATTATATCTGCCACCCAAAAAGGTGTTACTCCTTTAAATATAGTACTAACGGAAACATCTTTTATAACACCCTTAAGTACAAAGACATTTAAACCAATTGGAGGAGTAATTAAGCTAATTTCTGTTACGACAACAACCAAGATACCAAACCATATTAAATCAAAGCCAAGTCCTTGTACTAGTGGCGCAAATATTGGGACTGTTAAAAGTATCATTGACATTGATTCAAAAACACACCCCAAAAGAAGGTAAATTAATAAAATAATAAAAATTACAGCAATGCCTGATAACTCAAATGAGTCTATTACACCAATTAGTGCATCAGGTAACCCTGCTCGATTGAGAAAATTGGAGAACATCGATGCACCAAAAAGTAGTGAAAATAATTTAGCAGTCAATAATGAAGAATCTCGACCAACATCAAGTAAAACTTGTCGGTTTAACGCCCCTTTAAAAAAGGTGATTAAAAGAGCTCCTGCCGCCCCCATACCAGCAGCCTCAGTAGCTGAAAATAATCCTATATAAATTCCGCCAATTATAAAAATGAATAATGCTAATGTTGTCCACACATTTTTTAGAGCAATTGCTCGCTCTTTCCAATTCGTTCTTTCCCCGGCGGGACCTAAAGAAGCATTTCTTGTTACAACGAACTTTACTGCAAGGGTGTAAAATAAAATACCAATAAACCCTGGGATAAACCCTGCCATAAATAACTTTCCAATGGACTGTTCAGTAAGTAATCCATAAATTACTAGAATTACACTAGGTGGAATTAAAATTCCTAAAGTTCCTCCTGCAGCGATTGACGCAGTAGCCAGTGAATCAGCGTATTTATAGCGTCGCATCTCTGGCATAGCTACTTTTGACATTGTGGCCGCAGTGGCAATGGATGAACCTGAGATTGCAGAGAACATTCCACAAGCAACAACAGTTGACATTGCCAGGCCACCTTTTTTGTGCCCGAGAAAGGCATATGCAGCTCGGTAAAGTTGCTTTGCCATACCTCCTTTTTCTACTAACAAACCCATTAATATAAATAAAGGTAATACCGAAAGAGAGTAAGATTGACCTAAATCCATAACAAGCCTACCCAAGTTTGAAATCGCTGCCCTATATCCTGTTAATTCTCCAAACCCTACTACACCGACTAAACCCATAGCGAGGGCAAGTGGAAATCTTAAAAAAGCTAATACTAAAATAGCTCCAAAACCTATTAGAGAAATTGTTAATGCTTCCATTATTACGCCTCTTCGTTAATTTCTGCGCTAGACCCTGGCTTTGAGGCTACGATTATTAGACGCAAACAGACTAGTAGTGAGGTAAAAAATACAGAGATTGCTATAAAATAATCTACAATATATTTGGGTACGAACTGATTTTCTTCTGATGACAAAAACGATGGTACTAAAATATATTCGTAAGTATCCTTATCTTCCCAAGATCTATTAGCATAAAACATCGTTTTATCAGCAATGATCCATAGGCAGTAAGCGGCTATTCCTAGAAACACTAGGCTTAGTATCCAACCTAAATAACCCCTTTGAAACACTGGAAATAAATCCACTACAATATGCTCGTTTCTAAAGAATAATGCAGGCAGTGATAAAAAAATTACACCTGCCATGCTTACTTTGACTAACTCTTCACCGGCATACAGGGGGGCATTAAAAAAGTATCTTCCAATAACATTAATACATGTAATTGCTACAATCCAAAATAATACTATAGCAGCCATGCTAGAGATAAAACGGCTAACTCCGAGAGCTAGCCGTTCTATTATGTTAAGAAATAAAGTCATTATCTAATCCAAAAAAGACTCTTACTTTCCGGCCTCTATGGCAACTTGCTCTTTGAAGTAAGCTAAGGCGGCTGCCCCATCAACTCCTGTTGCGGAAACTTTAGCAACTATATCAGTTGAAACACTAGAGGTTGCCTCAGTAAAGTAAGCTCTTTCTTCATCGCTTGCTACAGTAAGTTCATGTCCGTAACCAGCAGCGGCAGAAGCACCGGCTTTATCTGCATCGTCCCAAAACCAACCTATAGTGCGTGACAATGATACGCCTCTCATAGAATCAATACATCCTCGCTGAGTTGCATCAAGACCTTCATATGCGTCATTATTCATAACTATGCCAAATGCCGTCGTATACATTCCATCCGGGTTATCAAGTGAGTATTTAGCAAGTTCTGCAATTTTAAATGCATGCATAGTTTCAAATGGAAAGAAGACACCATCAGCAACACCGCCTGAAATTAATTCATAGACCTTTGGCGCTGGTGCACCAATACCTGCAACACCTAATGCCTTACCAATTGCATTAGCAACACCGCCGCCAATACGCATTTTAACACCTTTAAGCTCCTTATAAGAAGTAACTTTTTTTACAGTATTAACCATACCTGGACCATGAGTGTAGTTTGCTAATATTTGTACGCCTTTAGCCTCACCAACTGATGCAAAATATTTTTCATGAGTTTTTTGAAAAGCTACAGATTTTTGTCTAGCATTTCCCGGGATTCCTGGAAGCTCAGCAGTCATAGTAGTTACGAACTTTCCTGGGGTATAACCATATACAATCCAAGACATATCCGCAACGCCGTCTCGAACAGTGTCGTACATAGCAGGAGGGGGCGCCATACCGTACTCTACTTTCAAGCTTAGACTTCCACTCGTACAGCTTTTAAGTTGACTACTCATCCATGGAAATACATTTTCATTCATTGTATGAAACGGTGCTGCCCATGATGCTACTGTTAATACTTTATCTGCAGCTAAAGACATTGTGCCTAATAGAGCAGTTGAAAGTACTGCACCCAATCCTATTGTTAATTTTTTCATTCTATCCTCCACTAATGTTTATTATTATAATTTTAGTTTAGTTCAAATTTGATTATTATGTAAGTATTTTTTAAAGCTTTTTTAACATCCCATAACGCCCTACCGTGCGTGATTCTTGAGTGAAATGTCAATGTTTATAGTGCACAAGTGAGATGAAGAAAGTTAATATTAAGAAGGTCTAGTAGTTTAACTTAAAAAATATATCGGATTAGTTAACATCTAAACGTTAGAAGTTACCTTACATATCAGTTAAAATAAAAAATATATTAGGTAATAAGTTAAATAATATCTAACTATTTGAATAATAGTTAATCTTTTTTAAGCTATGTTTTTTAGTATTGTCGTGTATGTTCTATTTAAAAATAGATCAGAATTAAAAAAATTATTTTGGAGGTGATAGCTAATGGCTATCAATGCGCTTGGATACATAGGAATTAGATCTGACAAAGAAGATGACTGGAGTGAATTTGCAGGAAAATTGCTTGGTATGCAAAAAATAGACCAAGCAGGAAAAAGCATGGCTTTTCGAATGGATGATCTAAAACAAAGGCTAATTATCTCGGATGAACCTGGTGAGACCTTAGCATTCATCGGGTGGGAAGTTGATTTAGCTGGTGATCTTAATAAATATGGGGCTCGACTAGAACAGGCAGGATATCCAGTAAAATTTGGAGACCGAAATTTAGCCGCAAGGCGTTTTGTAGAAGATTTGATTTTTTTTTATGATCCTGATGGCAATAGAGTCGAGTTATTTTTTAATCCAATGAAGAGTGATAGTCCTTTTCTTCCAGGAAGACCCATTTCAGGATTTAAGACTGGACCACAGGGAATGGGCCACGCTGTTTTACATGTAAAACAAATTGAGAAACTTTTGCCATTTTATCAAGATATTTTAGATTTTAAATTAAGTGATTATGGGCTAACCCCCTACCCTTTATATTTCTTTCATGTGAATGGAAGGCACCATAGTTTTGCTATGGTTGGTTCTGGAAATATGGGCTTCCATCATTTCATGGTAGAATACACAAATCTGGATGATGTTGGGCAGGGTTATGATTTGGCACAATTACAGGAAGATAGGATAGCATATACATTGGGTAGGCACACAAATGATTATATGACTAGCTTTTATGCAAATACGCCGTCTGGATTTTTTGTAGAAAGTGGTTGGGGAGGAAGAGTTATTGACCCAGCCACATGGGTGCCTGAGGAAACAAGTGTTGGTCCTAGTTTTTGGGGTCATGAAAGATTAAACTTAACCGTTGAAGAACGAACAAAACTTCGAGATATGAGATTGAAGGCTGCTTCTGATGGAAAGCAAGCCCCTTTGGTAATAGATTGCCCTTGGCTTTATGGGGAACTTAAGTAAAAATGAGTAGCTCTTTTAGTTAGAAGTTTGAATGCAATATGAAAAATGCTGATTTTGATACCGATGTGGTCGTTGTGGGTTGTGGGCCGACTGGCGCAACATTAGCTAACTTACTAGCTTTGGGTGGGGTGCGAGTACTTATATTAGAGAGAGAAGATAAAATTTATCCGTTACCGCGAGCCGTACACTTTGACGATGAAATAATGCGAGTATTTCAAACAATAGGTATTAGCGAAAAACTCAAAGAAATGGTCCAAATAAACTCAGGGATGAGGTTTGTAGATGAAGAAAATAATATTCTTTTAGACTGGCCTCGACCAAAAGAAATTGGACGACATGGTTGGTATCCTAGTTATAGGTTTCATCAACCTGACTTAGAAACACTTTTACGTGAAAAACTTCATACTATAGATACTGTTGATATGAAATTTGGTACGGAAGTTTTGTCTGTAACATCTAATAAAATTTATACAGAGGTTTTTTTTAATGATAGGAGTTCTGGACTATCAACCTCTGTTAGATCAAAATATGTAGTTGGTTGTGACGGGGCAAACTCCGTAATTCGTAGTATAATAGGAGAAGAAAAATACGATTGTGGTTTTCAGGAGCGGTGGCTTGTAGCAGACGTACTTTTAAAGGAGGAGCTTCCAGAATTAGGTGATCGAACGATTCAGCATTGTAGTAACATACGACCGATTACATACTGTGGTCAGCCAAAAAACCGCAGACGTTGGGAAATAAGGCTGCTTGATGAAGAGAGTGAGCTAGAGTTTACTAAACCTTCTAAGGTGTGGTCGATTTTAAAAAAATGGATAAACCCAAAAGTTGCTGAGCTTGAGCGTACAGCTGTTTATACATTTCGATCTATGGTTTCAAAAAAGTGGATGAAAGGGCGTCTTTTTATTGCTGGGGATGCGGCTCACTTAATGCCTCCTTTTATGGGACAGGGGATGTGTGCAGGTATACGGGATGTTGCTAACCTCGCCTGGAAGCTAGTAGCTGAAATAAAAAATCAAGCAGAAGCAGGGCTTTTGGATACTTATGAGAGTGAGCGAGTGCCTCACGTCCAGAAATATATTGATACGGCTATAAAACTAGGTGGTTTGATTAACGCTACTGATCCTACAAATGCTTTTGAGAGTTCTAAGAAGAACACTAAAAATGGGACTACTATGAAATCTTTATACCCAGAGTTAGGCATAGGACTTGGTTCTTTTCTTGGAAGTAACCTTAAGAAACATCGTGGGTTAATTGCAAGTCAACCCAGACTGTCAAAAAATCAACTAATGGATGATCTATCTGGATATAAGTCTGTATTTATTTCCCGCAGCCCTATTAAGGGGTTGTTAGCTAATATTAGTGAGTTACCATTTTTATGTATTGATACAATAGCTGAACCAGGATTAAATCAATTTCTTGATGATTTAAGTGTTGAGGCAGTTTTAATTAGACCTGATAGGTATATTTTAGGAACAGCTAAAAGTTTTGATGAACAAGAAGCATTAATTTCTATTAGATATTAAAACTTTCTGAACCTTTGCAGAACAAATCCTTTATTTTACAATATACTTCTACACACTGAATCATAAGAATGGCGAGTTTTGATTAAGTTATTATATTCAAATATGTCTAGGGTAGATTCAAAGGCAGAGTGAGTTATATCTATGTGAGGAGTCCAGCAACCAAGTTTTTGATATGTTTCAATACAATTAGATAATACTTCTAAATCTACAGATGGAAACAATTCTGCTTCGGCAGCTGCAATTTCAGACGCTGGAGTTTCAATAAGGTATAAGCGAGTTTTTTTGTATGCCCTTAAAAAAGCGGTGGCCATATCCGTTTCTAACCAATCTGAAGTTGCAGCTAGACTGGAAAAACCACAGGGCCCAATAATACCGCCTAACTGAGCTACAATATACCCAACACCCTCAAATTGAAGTTGTTGTGGGGCTGGTCCTTGTTGATGAATATACATGCCCTGGCCATTACGAAAAGCTATATCCATTTCAGAGGCATTACCTGCGTTAATAATATTTATAGCACTAATATCAATATTTTCTTTATGGCATGCATATTTAAACATCGCCATTGGCTGTTCACCGTGATGAACTAAAACGTCAGCACCTTTAAGGTTGTCCCAATTAAAATCAGAGCATGGTTCTCGACCAGTAAGAAAAAACCCATCCATCTCATTTACTTGGGCAAAATGTACGCAAAAGGGTTCTTTCCCTTCTTCTAAAGTTTTAAAACCTTGACTAAGTGCTGACTGTACGACGTGAGCAGAACCATTTTCTAGTTGCCCTAAAGCTGAGACACCAGCCTTAGCAATGGACCAATTATACTCTAGGCCCTCGTCCTTTAAAAACCCCCCCGTCATCGTTGATATTAACGGGGAATAAAAAGCAGAGAATAGTGTAAATTGAATGTTTATTTGATCCATTTAATATCCTATCTTGAGGTTTGTATTTTAATTCTTCTAACTGTGTTCAAGTTTTTCTTCATAGACCTTAAGCATAGCACTTTTTGATTCTTTTCCAAAACCCATTTCAATAGCTTCCATATATGTTTTGACCATAGAACTAAACATTGGTGTATCAATATTAAGCTTTTCAGTCGTGTTTTTAACATTTTCAATGTCCTTTAAGGCAGCCACCATTTTGTAGTCCCCAGTAAAGACTCTATTTACCATTTTTGGTACAAAATACTCAGAAGCAAAACTTTTACATGAACCAGAAACTAAAAGTTGTTGTACGGCATTTTGGTCAAGTCCAGATTTTACCGCAATTGAAAAAATTTCCGAAAGACCAGCAATGTTTATATTATATAATACATTGTTAAAAGCTTTCATCATTTGGCCTGAACCAACTGGTCCACAGTGTAAAATAAAATCTCCTATAATTTTAAGGTATGGGTTAAATAACTGAAACTCTTCCTTTGAACCACCAAACATTGTGGTCAATGTTCCATCATTTGCTTTATGTGGAAGGCCAGAAACGGGGCAATCATTGTAAGAAATTCCATATTTTTTTAACTCTAGTTGAAATTTAATTGAGTCCTGCGAGTAGAGTGTCGATGTATCTAGTACCATTAAACCTGAATTGTTACTTGTCATAACCCCATCTGAACCAAGGAGTACAGACTCAACTTCCTGACCAAAGGGAAGACATAAAAACAATCTATTCACCTTACTTGCGATGATTGCTGGGCTATCTTCAAAAATCGCTCCAAGTTGGGCGTACTCTTCCCTAACGTTTGTTGAAATATCATACGCAAAAACAGGTAAATTTTCCTTAAGAAAATTTTTTACCATTCCCCCTCCCATTGCGCCAAGGCCAATAAAACCTATAGGTTTATTACTGAGCACATCAGGATTTAAGTTACCGTGTAACATCTTGTAATTTTCCTTTTCTTTAAGTGTTTAAGGTAAATAAACTTATTTACCTTAAACACTTAACTGATGCCCCAATATTAAATTTCGGTGTGTGCCTATTAAGCACCTAGGCAAAATTTATAGGAGTAGTTAGTTATTTACCATTCTTATTTATAGCTTGTTGCTGATTCAGTTTATTCTTTATAGGGTGTCAGCACTCTATAACAAATGAGAGACATCTTAAAGTGAAACAGGAAGTTGATTTTGATGCAATAATCATAGGTGCTGGATTTTCTGGTCTATACCAGCTCTATAAACTTCGAGATGAGTTAGGAATATCGGCTCATATTTTTGAGGCTGCAGAAGATGTGGGAGGTACATGGTATTGGAATAGATACCCAGGTGCTAGATGCGATTCTGAAAGTCATACCTACTGTTACTATTTTTCAGATGAATTATTACAAAAATGGGAATGGAGTGAGCGCTATCCTGGCCAAGTTGAAATTTTAAAATATTTAAATTTTGCCACTGATCATCTTAAACTCAGGAGCGATATTAGCTTTAATAATAAAATAACAAATATGGATTTTCTAGAAGATGAAAATATTTGGCTGGTACTCTCTGATAGTGGTAAGACTTATAAAACTCGATATGTCATAAATGCGGTTGGTTGTTTGTCCTCTGCCAATAAGCCCAACATACCAGGAATAGTTAATTTTAACGGAGATATTTACCATACTGGGGAATGGCCTCATGAAGAAGTAGTGTTTAAAAATAAAAAGGTTGGGGTTATCGGAACAGGCTCCTCTGGAATTCAGGCTATCCCAGTTATAGCGGAGTCAGCGGAAAAAGTAACAGTTTTTCAGCGGACACCTAACTATAGTATCCCAGCCCGAAATCAGAAATTAACCGATGAGTTTGTAAAAAATTTCAAGACAAAAACCTCTGAGTGGTTAGAGAAAATGCTTTTGAGTCGTGGAGGGCATGCTTGGCCGCCACCCTCAGAACATTGCTTTGATACACCAGAAAAAGAGCGATTAGAGATCTTGAATGCAGCTTGGGTGGCGGGGGGTCTTGGTTTCCGAGAATGCTTTGATGATATTCTTACAAATATTAAATCTAATGATGTAATGTCAGATTTTATAAAGGATAAGATAAGGTCGACTGTTAAAGATCCTTTAAAAGCGGATATCCTTTCAAATATAGATCATCCTTTTTCTACTAAGAGACCTCCAATAGATACCAATTATTTTGAAACATTTAATAAAAAATCGGTAGAACTTATAGATATTCGGGCAGATCCAATAAAGGATATTTATGATAACGGTATTAGAACTAAATCTGCTAGTTTTCCGCTGGATATAATTGTTTTTGCTACTGGATTTGATGCAATGACAGGTTCACTTTTAAAAATAGATATTAAGGGTCGGAGTAAATTAAACCTCAGAGATATTTGGAGCGGCGGACCTCAAACCTATCTTGGATTGCAGGTAGCAGGTTTCCCTAACATGTTTATGTTGACTGGTCCGGGTAGTCCTTCGGTTTTAACAAATATGCCACGCGCAATTGAGCAACACGTTGAGTGGGTGGCAGAGTGCATCACTCATCTAGAGAAAAATAATTTAAAAACTATTGAGGCAAGCTCTCACGCAATGAAAGGCTGGGTTGAGCATGTTAATCAAACAGCTAATAAAACACTATTACCTAAAACGAAGCATTCATGGTACTTGGGTGCAAATATTCCCGGAAAACCTCAAGTCTTTATGCCTTATACTGGTGGATTAAATAACTATAGAGATATCTGTAATAGTATCGCAGAAGAGGGATATACTGGATTTATTCTTTCTTAAATCCCTAGATAAGTTAAAGCTAAAAGACTGCTTTTGAGAGGGCCTTTGTGAATATAAAATTCTATCTGACTACAGGGTTTTTATTACCGATTGGGGCTGTTGGTGGATTACTTGCCGAGACAATTGGGTTACCTATGCCCTGGATGCTCGGAAGCCTTTTATTTGTAGCGCTAGCTGTAAGTTTGAGAAAAAGTGCCTTACCAGAAAATTACGAATTTCCAGCAAACTTCAGGAAATTTTTTATGGCTTTTATAGGCATTATGATTGGATCCCAAGTAAATTGGGCGCTTATTAATCAAGCGCCCCAAATGTTACCATCTTTGATTGCTATCTCATTTTTTGTCATTTTGGCACACGCATCGAATTTTTTTATATTTTACAAAATTGGTCATTACGACAAATCAACAGCTTTTTTCTGTGGGGCCCCTGGGGGTTTGATGGAGAGTATTTCCATGGGTGAAGAAGCAGGATGTGATATTAGAGTACTTACCGTTCAACAGTTTCTTCGAATAATATTTGTTATAATTCTAGTACCAGTTTTTATGTCTATCTGGATTGGTGAGCCAGTGGGGAGTGCAAGTGGGATAAAGCTGCCGGAGGTAACTACAAAGTTAGACTTTCCAAGTAATTATGCATTAGTACTCCTATTAGCAGTGCTAGGATTATATATTGGTCCTAAGTTAAGGCTTCCTGCTGGACATTTGATGGGACCTCTATTGCTAACTGCCGCTGTAAACTTAACGGGTATAGGTCCAATTTATTTACCAGATTTTATGCTAGTAATTTCTCAAATAGTAGTTGGCGCAGGCTTGGGTTGTAGGTTTCTTGGTATAGATAAGTTAATATTATACAGAGCAGTTGGTCTGAGCTTGATCTCTGTTATTTCGATGTTAGCTATTGGACTTTTACTATGTTTTATTATTTTGCCAATTACTTTAATCCCCGTGAATGTCCTTTTGATATGTTTTGCACCTGGTGGTGTTACAGAAATGTCTCTAATTGCTTTAAGCCTTTCGGCTAATCCAGCAACTGTTACACTGCATCATTTATATAGGATTATTTTGACAGTTTTTGGCCTTACCTTATTGAGAAAGAGATTAGGTTTGATAAAAGTGTGAAGAAGAGTTTGTTTAAAGAGAAAGTGGATTATATTTATGAGTACTGAGTTAGGACCTTCAATTTCACAAATCAATTTGGCGCGCTCTGTAATAAAACAGAATCTCATAAAAACCCCAGTTATACCGTTAAAGTCGGATCGCTGGATGGAAGTGTTACCCAGAGATACCAATGTGTCTGTTAAGTTAGAACTCTTTCAACAAGCGGGATCTTTTAAAGCAAGAGGTGCTTACTTAGGTATTCAAAATTTATCAAGTGAACAAAAAAAGCAGGGGGTTGTCGCAGCGAGTGGTGGGAACCATGCTCTAGCAGTTTCGTGGGCTGCTGCTGCTGCTGGTGTTACAGCTAAGATTACAATGCCAAAAACAACTGACCCATATCGAATAGAGGGTTGTCGTTCTGTTGGGGCTGAAGTCATTTTATGTGAGGACATTGGTGATTCTTTCAAAGTCATGAGTTCTCTGGCTGACAGTGACCGAAGAGTGATGATGCATCCGTTTGAGGGAGAAAATATGACACTGGGTTCAGCTACATGTGCGGCTGAATACATTGAACAAAGCCCTGAAATTGATTTATTTGTAATTCCAGTAGGAGGTGGTGGCTTAATTAGTGGGATGGCATGCATGATTAAAAAATCTAACCCAAGGGCTATGGTAGTTGGTGTGGAGCCTTTTGGCGCAGCAGGTCTATTCGAAAGTTTTAAGGTTGGGAAGCCAGTATCATTAGGAACGGTTAATACTATAGCAGATAGCCTAGGGTCTCCAGTAACTTTGCCACATTCATTTTCGATAGCAAAAAAGTTTGTTGATAAAATTGTGAGAGTGTCTGATCATGAATTATTAGAAAGTATGAACTATTATCAAGATATTTTAAGTATTACAGCGGAACCCGCTTGTGCAGCTTCTTTAGCAGCTATTCTTGGTCCTTTGAAAAATGAGATTTTAGGTCGATCAGTTGGGGTAATAGCTTGTGGATCTAATATCAGTTTGACTAGATATAACGTACTGCTAGAACAACTATAATTAAACTGGGTAGCCTTTATGTAGGAGAAGTTTTTGCCTTCAGTAGTTAAAAAACCCCATTCTGGGTTGGATTTTAGAGGCCAAGTAGCTCTTATAACGGGTGGTGCAAGTGGTATTGGTTTTGCCGTAGCCAAACAATTATACGAATTGGGAGCGAAAGTAGTTATAGCTGATTTGAATGAAAAAAGAGCTCAGGATAGTGTTAAATCCATGAAGAGTACAAAATCTTTTGCTATAAAAGTTGATGTACAAAGTCCTACTGATGCAAATAGAATGGTAGAGAAAGTAATAAATAAGTGGGGAAAAATTGATATTTTAGTCCACAGTGCTGGTGTCGGAATTGAGCGTAGTTTTTTGGAAACCACTCCGGAAGAGTGGAAGCAATTAATTGATATTGATCTATCTGGAACTTTTTATTGTTGCCAAGCTGCTGCTAAAGAAATGAAAAGGCTTGGATACGGCAGGATTGTTAACTTGGCGTCTACTGCGGGTTTAAGAGGTGGAACTGGTAGAGCCGCCTATGGTGCAGCTAAGGGAGGTGTAATAGCGCTTACAAAAGTGATGGCTGTTGAGTTGGCTGAATTTGGAATTACTGTGAATGCTCTTGCGCCAGGTGCAATAGATACTGAATTGGTTGCTGAGATGCATTCAAATGAAACAAGACAAACTTACCAATCGGCTATCCCTATGAACCGTTATGGTACGCCGGATGAAACTGCTTTTGCTGCAATTTTTCTGGCGAGTGAACAGGCACGCTATATAAATGGTCATATTTTAGGAGTCGATGGAGGGTTTTTGTCAGCAGGAATAATTAATCGCGATAAATCATAAATAGGAAAAGTAATAAGTTGGGTATTAAAGTAGTATGAGCACTGATTTCATTTCACACATAAAATCTGAATTAAGTAATATTCACTCTGAGGGTTTGTTTAAAACAGAAAGAATTATTACTACGCCACAATCTAGAATTGTGGCGCTTGAGGATGGTTCTAAGGTAATTAACTTATGTGCAAACAATTATCTGGGTCTATCTAATAACCCGTCTTTAATAGCTGCTGGAAAAAATGCTTTAGAAGACTATGGTTATGGAATGTCTTCTGTAAGGTTTATTTGTGGCACTCAGAAAATACATAAAAACCTAGAGCAGAGGCTTTCAAAATTTTTAGGTTTTGAAGATACAATTTTGTATTCAAGTTGTTATGATGCTAATACTGGCCTATTTGAGACACTCTTAGGTTCAGAAGACGCTATTATTTCTGATTCCCTAAATCACGCATCAATCATTGATGGTGTACGTTTAAGTAAGGCTCAGCGCTTTCGATATAAAAATTCAGATATGCAGGAACTAGAAGATCAGTTGCGTGCATCTTCTAAATGTAGATTTCGGTTAATAGCAACTGACGGTGTTTTTTCAATGGATGGGTATATTGCGAACTTAAAAGAGATTTGTGATCTTGCAGAAAAATATAAGGCAATGGTGATGGTTGATGATAGTCACGCAGTCGGGTTTATTGGAAAGACCGGGCGAGGAACTCATGAGTATTGCAATGTTATTGGTCGCGTGGATATTATGTCTGGTACATTAGGAAAAGCTCTGGGGGGTGCATCTGGTGGGTACATTTCAGCTAATAGCAAGGTTGTCGAACTATTAAGACAACGGTCCCGTCCTTATCTTTTCTCCAACACTTTAGCCCCAGTTATTGCTGCAACATCTATTGCTGTGCTTGACATGCTGGAGAGTTCGAATGAAAGAATTCAAAAACTCCGTCAGAATACTATTTATTTTAGACATAATATGCAAAAAGCTGGTTTTGATATTTTAAGTGGAGAACATCCAATCGTCCCAGTGATGCTAAGAGACCCAAAACTATCTCAGAAAATGTCAGAAATGCTGTCTTTAAAGGGTATATATGTTGCTCCATTTAGTTTTCCTGTAGTGCCAAGAGGGACAGATAGGATAAGAACCCAAATGTCAGCTGCTCTAGAAATAGAAGATTTAGAATTTGCCATTAAGGCTTTTAGAGACGTGGGAGAACATTTAAAGATAATTTAACTTATATAATCTTTCTTAAGGATTTTAAAATTGATTGAAAAAAATCAAAGCCCTAATCGCTGGCTTATGCTAACAGTTCTTTTCCTTGCGCGTGTTACTATGGGGTTTCAATATCAAGCAGTTGCTGCACTTTCACCCTTATTTGCAGATAGTTTTGCAATTGGGTTAACAGACCTTGGGATCCTTGTTGGGCTATACATGTCACCAGGTGTAGTAGTTGCCTTACCTGGTGCTGCAATAGGAAAATTATTTGGTGATAAGAGGGTAGTTTCTTTTGGTATGATATTGATGATTTTTGGTGGCTTGATCATGGCCTTTGGCTGGAACTACCCCCTCCAACTAACGGGTCGCGTCGTTGCAGGTGCTGGCGGGGTTATATTAAATGTCTTAATGGCTAAGATGGTAACTGATTACTTTTCAGGTCGTGAAATTTCACTTTCAATGGGAATTTTTGCTAACTCTTGGCCAGTTGGAATTGGAGCAGCACTTTTAATTTTACCATTAGTAGGTGATACTGCAGGCTTGATTTGGGCTATGCTTACTGTAGTTATTTTGATTTTTATTGGGTTATTACTTTTCTATAGTATGTATGTAGAAGTTAATGTTGATCAGGTTGCAGCTAAGAGTACTGATAAATTTAAAATAAGTGGGACTGCACTTTTAGCTCTTTTGTGTGCAGGAATAATTTGGGCTTTTTATAATGCAGGGCTTGCTATGATATTTGCATTTGCCCCTATTTTCCTATTGGAAAAAGGTTGGTCGTTATTGTCAGCTAACTCTACAACTAGTATTGTTTTATGGTTAGCAGTAATTTCTATTCCTATAGGTGGTTATTTAGCAGATAGAACAGGTAAAAAAGATTTTATAATCTTAGGTAGTTTGATCACATTTTCAATTTTACTATCATTGTCAGCCCACACTGATTTTGTGATATCAATTTATATTTTAATTGGATTGTTTGCTGGGCTGGCTGCTGGACCTATTATGGGATTACCTTCTGAGGTTTTGACTCCAGAAAATAGAGGCATTGGTATAGGTATCTTCTTAAGTTTGTTTTATGTAGGAGTTGTTTTGGCACCAATACTTGCAGGAGCACTCCTAGAAACGACTGAAAATCCAGGAGCAGCCTTTTATTTGGGATCGGTACTGTTAATGCTCGGATGTTTGGCGCAGTTAGCATTTCGTTTTTTAGCAAAAAGAGTAATTCTTTGAACAATAAAGTAGAGTAATTCTTTTTTTACTGAGTTGTTACACTAATAAAAAAACTAGGACTAATCAAAAATTTGATTACCATGACGAATTGGGACCTTTTAAAAAAGTAATTTCTTCTTCAGAGCTTGGCCTTCCTAATATTGAGTTTCGGTGTGG
>ENA-ORDR01000081-ORDR01000081.1-marine-metagenome-genome-assembly--contig:-NODE-81-length-50135-cov-12.228875_pt1 | contig 50135 bp, 45 predicted proteins | sample MGYA00240993_ERZ508538 | MGnify/ENA primary metagenome ERZ508538 (study PRJEB26207, sample SAMN05421999) | marine metagenome | isolation source: Monterey Bay, California, USA | place: USA:Monterey Bay... | reverse complement strand
AGCTATAGCTGGCAGCTTTGGAGTTAATGGCGAAGTGCGCTTAAAGAGTTTTTGTTCAGAACCTAGTGATATCAGTGTCTATAATCCGTTGACCTCTGAGGATGGCTCAAAGAGTTTTCAATTGGAAATTACTGGTCAATTAAAAATAGGGTTGTCGGCAAAAATTGATGGTATTGTGAATAAGGAACAAGCGGAGCAGCTTAAAGGAACCCGTCTATATGCGGAACGACACCGTTTTCCAACTTTAAACAGTGGTGAATATTATCATGCAGATTTAATAGGACTTAAAACAAAAGACATGAAAAGTAATGAAATTGGTAGGGTTGAAGCACTTCATGATTATGGAGCAGGACCGATTTTAGAGATTTACATCGATCAAATTGGTAGTACTGTTTTAATCCCTTTTACAGAAAAATCTGTACCAAATATTGATCTAAAGGAAAAATGTATAATTATTGATCCACCTGAGATCTTAAAATAGATGGAAAGTGAATGAAAAATTCTACGAAATCCCATGGCCGCCTTTCATTGAAGCCGTCAAAAGAACCACGTGAATTGATCAGTAAAAATCCTGAGTTGAATGGTGTTTGGAGAGCCAAGGTAATTACATTATTCCCAGAAATGTTTCCGGGTGGGTTGAATCATTCGTTAGTTGGCAGAGCGCTGCAAGAAAATCTTTGGAGTTTGGAAACTATAAACCTTCGTGATTTTGGTGAGGGGAAACATAAAAATGTCGATGATACTCCAGCAGGAGGGGGCGCTGGAATGATATTGCGCGCAGATATAGTTAGTCAGGCAATTAAAAAGGCCTTATCGGACGGCTTTGAAAAGAATCCAATTATATGCTTATCAGCCAGGGGGAAGAGATTTGATCAAAAAATGGCTGAAAAACTTAGTAAAAATGATGGTTTAACCCTATTATGTGGGCGTTTTGAAGGTATCGATCAACGGGTAATTGACGCGTACAATGTTCAAGAAGTCAGCATTGGTGATTTTGTGTTAACAGGAGGTGAAATACCAGCTCAACTAATTATTGATAGCACGGTAAGGTTACTACCCAATGTTTTAGGTAATAAGTCTTCTCTTGATGAAGAAAGTTTTGCAAATGGACTATTGGAGCATCCGCAATATACTCGACCTAACATTTGGAATGAGCGTTTAATCCCAGAGGTGCTTACCTCTGGCAATCATAAAAAAATAAGAGAGTGGCGTTTGCAGCAATCTGAAACATTAACAAAATTGCGACGATCTGATTTGTGGGAAAAATATAAAAAGTAAAATTATTTAAAAAATTATATTTAATGTACAAGCATCTCACAAAATAGCTAATAATTAAAGTTTTATAGATCATCTGATCAGATTACTTGTTTTATGTATTATCTTAACTCTAAGCTTGCCTGTAAGGATGATACGTCTTATACCCCTCCCAGTCTGAGAATCAATTTTGGGAGCTTGGGCAAAATGACTGGTTTGTTAATGGTAAAGTAGTGGCTAGGTTTCTTCGCTTAGTAGGATATTTACAAAAAAGTATCGGATTAGTCAGGTGATAAATAGTAACTTAAACTTTGGTGGGCTTGAAAATTATAAAGACCCAGAAGAGGACCAAAAGCTCTTGGGTGCATAATAAGTCGCAGAAAACTGTGAAAAAAGGAAAATATTATGAATGTAATTGAACAGCTTGAAGCTGAACAAATAGCATCTCTTGGAAGAGTAGTCCCAGATTTTAAAGCTGGCGATACTATCAGAGTTGGATATAAAGTTACAGAAGGCACCCGCACACGTGTTCAAAACTATGAAGGTGTTTGTATTAGTAGAAATGGTGGTAACGGTATAGCCGCATCTTTCACTGTGAGAAAGATTTCATTTGGTGAAGGAGTTGAAAGAGTTTTCCCACTACACTCAACGAATATCTCAGAAATATCAGTGGTTAGACGCGGTCGCGTGCGACGGGCTAAATTGTATTATTTGCGTACGCGCCGAGGTAAATCTGCACGTATTGCTGAAAAGACAAATTATAAACCTAAACAAGACACTTAAACGAAATCCAAGTGGAGCTTTAATATGAAAAAAGATGTTCACCCAGAATACCATTTAATCGACGTAAAAATGACTGATGGTACCATCGTAAAAATGAAGTCTACTTATGGAGAAGAGGGCTCAGTACTTGCTTTAGACATTGATCCCTCAGCTCATCCAGCTTGGACTGGCGGCGGAACCCGTTTGCTAGATACAGATGGGCGTGTGTCTAAATTTAAGAAAAAATACGAAGGTTTGGGTTTCTAGGAAGCCTAGGCTTTTTATTTTTAATTAACCCGCAGCCCTCTTTTTCAAGAGTTCAGTTAACCATTTAGGGTCCATTTCAGGTACCGAAGATAGTAGTAATTCGGTATATTCAGGATGTGGCGGTGAAAATATTTCATCTTTCATGCCTTGTTCAACGACTTTACCCTCTAGCATCACAACTATTTCATCTGATATTGCTCTGACAGTAGCAATATCATGTGTAATGAAAATATAAGTGATATCAAGTTCCTGTTGTAGCTTCAAAAGTAGTTTCAGAATCCCTTCTTGGACAATTTGGTCTAGAGCAGAGGTTACTTCATCACATATTATCATCTCAGGTTCTGCCGCTAACGCTCTAGCAATGCATATACGTTGCTTTTGACCACCAGATAATTCTGCAGGTAAACGATCAAAAAAACTTTCATCTAGCTCGATCATCTCTAACAATTCGATAACGCGGTCTTCTTTTTCTTTTCCTTTTAAACCTAAATAAAACTCTAACGGCCTTCCAATTATCTCGCTAACGGTATGGCGTGGGTTCATTGCGGTATCTGCCATTTGATAAATCATTTGAATTTTTTGCAATTGTTCGGTGGAGCGACCAGAAAGAGCGGTAGGGAGTGGTTCGTTGTTAAAGAGAACCTCACCTTGATTTGGCGGTAATAATCCAGTTATTACTCTTGCTATTGTTGATTTCCCAGAGCCACTTTCGCCCACTAGGGCGACCGTTTTGCCTCTAGGTACTGATATATTTATATCGTGCAATACGTTTAGATTTTTTCCGTATGCAGCAGAAGCAGTTTTTATCTCAAGTATTTTGTCGTTGGAGGTGGTGGCTTTTTTCTCGATTGATCGAACAGACCAGAGTGATTTTGTGTAAGGATGAGTTGGATTATTTAACATTTCAGAAGTTTCTGCTTCTTCCATCGTCTCTCCATACCGCAATACCTTTATACGATCAGACATCTGCGCAACTACCGCAAGGTCGTGGGTGATATAGATTGCAGCGGTATTAAAGCGTGCTACTGCATCTCTCATTGATGCTAAAACTTCTACTTGTGTAGTAACATCCAAAGCTGTTGTTGGTTCATCAAATATTATTAATTCAGGCCTAGAAGTCATTGCCATAGCCGTCATTGCTCTTTGAAGCTGCCCTCCAGAAACCTGATGAGGATACCGAAAACCAATCGTATCAGCTTCTGGCAATTGCATTGCCCTATAGAGATCAATAGCGTCTGCCTCTGCATCAGTCTTGCTCATTAGTCCGTGCCTAATGCCACTTTCAGTGGTTTGGTCTATTAGTCTATGTGCTGGGTTGAAAGAAGCAGCAGCTGATTGTGCTACATAAGCTATTTTACTACCCCATAGCTTACGTTTTTCTTTTTCTGGTTGGTTTATGAGTTCTTGACCGTCAAATATTATAGATCCACTTGTGAGCCTACAACCGGGTTGAGCAAATCCCATTGCTGCTTTGCCCAATGTAGATTTGCCAGCACCACTTTCACCAATTATTCCTACTACCTCACCACGCTTAACTGTGAGGTCTACTTTTTTTATTATCTCGTGCCATCTGTCGTCAGAAAACCCATCTATAACGACATCTTTCATCTCTAAAAGAACGTCACCTTTTTTTCCTACTTGATCAGTGCTCATCGCGTATACCACTTGTTTTGTGTAGGAACCAATCTACTACAAAATTTACTGAAACAGTTAAAAGGGCTATACACGCAGCAGGGACTAGTGGAACCATAGCCCTTGTTAAATCATATTTTGCAAATTGTATTAAATTTGCTGTCTCTCTAACCATTGTGCCCCAATCTGCTGTGGGTGGTTGTATGCCAACGCCAAGAAAGCTGAGCGCAGCGATAGCTAGAAATACAAAGCAAAACCTTAATCCAAACTCCGCGACAAGAGGAGGTAATATATTGGGTAAAATTTCTTTTCTCATGATCCAACCTAATTTTTCTCCTCGAAGGGTTGCCGCTTCCACATAATCCATTACGACCACATTCATTGAAACAGCGCGAGTTAATCTAAACACTCTTGTACTGTCCAATACTGCTATAATACAGATTAAGCTAAACGTGCTTGACCCAAATATTGATAATAACATGAGCGCAAAAATTAATGATGGTATCGCCATGAGAACGTCAACGCCTCGACTTATGACCTGATCTAGATATGATCTGTTAATGGCAGCAATTAACCCAAGTGTCATACCAATGAAAAACGATATAATAGTGGTGACAAGAGCAATTCCAATTGTATTCCGGGCACCGTATATTAAACGCGATAATATATCTCTTCCAATTTGATCAGTTCCAAGAATATGTTTGTCGCTAAAGGTTTGATAAGCACTAAATTGACTATCTGCTTCTCCAAACGGGGCTAAGATTGGAGCAAAAATTGAAACAAAAGCATAGGCTAAAATAACAATTATACCAAATATAGCGGTTGGTGGCGCCTTTTTTAAATCAATCCATATTCGCTCCCAGCGTGTCCGTCTTTGTCGAAGGCTACCAACCTCACCAGAGGCTGAGTATGTATTTGTTTCTTTTGTCATCTTGGGTGTAGCAATCTTGGATTTGTAACTATGCCTATTATATCTGCAATAAGGTTCAGAATTATATACGTACCCGCAAAGATAACGGCACAGGCTTGAACGACCGGTATATCTCGTGTTCTGACAGCATCAACCATCAATTGACCAACGCCTGGATAAACAAAAACTACTTCTACCACTACTACTCCTACTACTAAATATGCTAAGTTAAATGCAATAACAGTTGCTATTGGTGCCCAAGCATTTGGGAGAGCATGTCTGAGGATAACTTGAGTAGACGAAATACCTTTTAGTCGCGCTTGCTCAATATAGGGGCTAGCAAGAAGGTTAATTATAGCTGCCCTTGTCATCCTCATCATGTGCGCCACAATCACTAAAGTGAGCGTCAAGGCTGGCAGTATCGTTTTGTATAGCCTCTCATCAAATGTATCTCTTGGGTCTACATTTGCTAATGAAGGAAATATTCCCCAAAGAGAGGAAAAGAATAAAATTAAAATATAGGCTACAAAAAATTCTGGTGTTGATATTGTGGTCAAGGTTGTGGCGTTTATGACCCGATCATAAAGAGAGTTTCGATATAACGCCGCTGTAATTCCTAAAAATAATGATAGTGGGACAGCAACTATTGCGGTTAATGTGGCTAAAAATAGTGTATTTTTGAGTCTTTCATCGAGCAAATCCATCACAGTTCGTGATCTATCCATGCCCGATGAGTTTCGTCCTGAAAAAGATTGACCAAAGTCGCCTGTCAACATGCCACCGGCCCAATCTAGGTATCTGATATAGGCTGGTTGATCTAAGCCAAGCTCTTTACGAAATGCTGCTACGGTTTCGGGGAGTGCCCTTTGTCCCAATATCGCTTCTCCAAAATCGCCTGGTAACATTTCTATGGAGCTGAAAATTATTAATGAGACAAAAAATAAAGAGAGAAACCCAAGTAAAATTCGTTGTATTACGGTTATGACTATGGGGTGCAAAACGGATTCTTTCTTATTTTTATTTCAACCATTTAAAAGTTATTTTTAAAGAATTGCAAGATTGCAAATTAATATTGTATTAGATTTTTAAGAATTATTGCTGATAAATAAGGTATCTTCCGTAAATTACCTTGGGTAATTCAATAAATTAAACTTTTTGTAAAAAAAGCCTTGCTTGATAGGGGGGATTTGCTCCAATATGCTTGGATAGGTGATATATCACCAACTCATGTCTGCTATGAATTGTGATAAATCACGATGTGAGAATAAAACAAATGAATAGGGAGTTACACTATGATTTCAATCGACAAACTGTCGAAACTTTATGCTGCAGGGCGGATAAGCCGACGAGACTTTATGCAGGGAGCAACTGCGATGGGTGTTACTATCGCTGCTGCGTCCACGATGGCCGTTCAGGCAGAAGCGTCTACACCAAAAACTGGTGGGACTCTTCGAGTTGCGTTGGGGCATGGATCCACAACAGATTCATTCGATCCAGCAACATTTGAAAACGGTTTTGCAAATGCCTTATGTTATTCATCGGGCAATCATCTAACGGAGATTAACAACGAAGGGCAGCTTCAACCTGAATTGGCTGAGTCTTATACATCAGACGATGGAATTACTTGGCATTTTAAAATCAGAAAAGGGGTTGAGTTCCATAATGGCAAGACTTTAACACCAGAAGATGTCATTGCATCTATTAACCATCATAGAGGTGAAGAAAGTACTTCAGGCGCAAAAGGCTTATTGAAGGCTTTGAAAGGAATGTCTGTTGATGGAGATAATGTTGTTTTTGAATTAGAAGCAGCAAATGCAGACTGGCCATTTATTATGTCTGATTATCATTTCAAAATTTTACCTTCCAAAGATGGGGTTGCATATTTTGATGGTGGTGTTGGTACTGGTGGATACAAAATTGATAATTTTGAACCTGGTGTAAAATTAGAAGCTTCACGTTTTCCAAATTATTGGAAAGAAGATGCTGCTTATTTTGATGGGCTTGTTCAAACCTCGGTCATTGATCAGGTTGCACGTCAAAACGCGTTGATGAATGGTGAAGTTGATGCAATCGATAGAGTTAACGCTCAAACGGTTGACCTATTGGCTTCTGTTCCACATGTTAATATCATAGAAAACACTGGAACATTACATTATACATTTGGTATGCGCTTAAACGTTGAGCCATTTGGTAATTACGATCTGCGAATGGCACTAAAGAGCGCGATCAAACGTCAAGAACTTGTAGACAAAATCTTGAATGGACATGGCGCACTAGGTAATGACCATCCAATATCTTCTGCAAATCAGTATACAAATACTGATTTACCTCAGAGAGAGTTTGATGCAGACAAAGCTGCTCACCATTATAAGAAATCTGGACATTCTGGGCCAATTAAGATTGCTGCAGCTAATGCGGCGTTTGCTGGTGCAGTAGATGCAGCACAACTTATTGCTGCTTCATGTGCTGAAGCAGGTATTACTGTAGAAGTTGATAAGGTGCCTGATGATGGATATTGGTCCAACGTCTGGAACAACGATGCTTACGGATGGAGCGCTTGTTACTGGGGAGGTCGTCCAACAGAAGATTGGATGTTCTCAGCAGCGTATGTGTCTGGCTCTGATTGGAATGATACAGCTTGGAGAGGTACAGATGCTTCAAAAGAGTTTAATGAGCTAGTTGTTGCGGCGAGAGCGGAATTAGATGTAAATAAACGTAAAGCGATGTATTACCGATGTCAGGCATTAATTCATGATGATGGCGGGGCTACTATCCCAATGTTTGCTAATTATATTAATGGTCTTAATAAGAAGATTGGCCATAAAGATAAAATGGGAGCGAACTGGGATATGGACGGTGGTAAAGCATCAGAGCGTTGGTGGTTTAACTAAGTTAATATCAAATATAGAGAAAATGGCGGTTGAAAATTCAACCGCCATTTTTATTTGAATATAAAAGTTTGATCATATCGCCTCCATTACAGACGTGAGGATCATTTTTCTTCTAACACCAGAAAAATCATTTATTGGATAATGAAGCGTAAAGCGATTATCCCAAATTAAAACATCACCTTTGCTCCATTTAAATGGGCATGTTATGTCATAAGCTTCCATTTGATTGAATAAGAACTCTAATAATGACTGACTTTCAATAACACTCATGTTAGAAAAACGCGTAGTAAACATTCGATTGATGTACAGTCCTTCTAGACCAGTTTTTGGATGAGTGCGAACTGCTGGATGCTCAGTCACCCAAGGTTTTATTTCTTTTCCTTCGCTCCAATGATATCCGGTTGCTGGTGTGATAATGAGATTACTGTCCATTAATAAATCTAATTTTGATACCTTCTTAAGATAATGTGAATTATTTTCTATAACTTTTAAATTTGATCAATTCCTTTTTCTTACACGTAATAAGCGTGCATATCCCTCCGCTGGCCAAGCTTTTTCGAAATCGTAAAATTTATCAAATGAGGGAACGTCTTCTGGCAAATTTACCCAGTCAAGCTTTTCATTTATAAAGATGTGGGCATCTGGTGGCGCAAGGTCGGGATGGTCTAAGGTTCCAACTTTAACAATACTTAATGTATCTTTTGGGCCGTAATGACTAATAATACCGGTAGCACAATGTGAACATCGCTTTACGACGTGCCTTTGACCACTCCCTGCTGGCATAGCATGAGTTGTTAGATTCCCTGTGATTAATTCAAAATGTTCTGGTTCTAAGAATGCATGTAATATAAACGCTGACCCAGTTTGTTGTTGGCATAGATGACAATGGCAGCAATGCACAAACATTGGTTTTTTTGTTATTTGGTAGCGAGTTTTACCACATGCACATCCACCTGCCAAAACCTGTTCCATTTTAATTCCTTTCTATTTTAAAAAATTAAATTTTTTGATTGCCGGTAAGGTTAGTGCAACTATTGAGCTTAGAGCAATGAGAACAAATAATGTTGCAAAAGCTATATTGTAGCTCCCAGTCAAGTCAAATGCAGCTCCCGCTAAAATAGGCCCGATTGCTCCACCAATTGTTCCACAAAAAATAACAATTCCAAAAAGAGAAGCATGATCTCTTAATCCAAAATATTCTGCTATTGTTGGGGGAACAACTACAAAGAGTGCGCCATGTGCAAAACCATACAGCCCAACGAAAAAAAATAATATTATATGATTTGTTGTAACTATAAAAATCATCAAGCTTAATAAAATCGGTATGAAGCAAAATAGATATGATCTTCTTCCCCCCATTTTATCCAAAAATATACCAACTGATAATCGCCCAATTATGCTTGCTGCCCCAATAGTTGATAATAATAATGCCGCCTGAGTTTGTGACATTCCTATATCTGTTCCATGCACTGCAATATGAGTTGGGATGGTCATCAAGGCAGGAAAATAGAGAAATTGAATAATGCATAACTTTTTAAATATTGGTGATTTAGCTGCAATAGTGAAAATAACTCCATCGTTAGAATCTGCCTTATCTTTTTGTTTTAGTTTTTTTGGAAATTTGATAAGAGAAGCGGAAAATAATAACAAACATGCTGCTATAAGACCGATGGCTATCGTAGTAATTCTCCATCCATAATTAATTATTAAAATAGCTGCAATAATAGGTAGTAACATTTGACCAAAAGCTGTTCCCACTTTCACTATCGCAGTAATTAATCCCCTACCTTTTGGAAACCAATGTGCGATAGTCGATAAAGTTGCCACATCGTGTGTGCTGAGACCAATGCCAATAAATAAACCAAAGATTATAAATAAATGCCAAGGCTCACTTATTTGAGAAATCAATGCAAAGCCTAAACCAAACAAAACTCCTGATATGCCTAAAACAATAGATGGTCCATATTTGTCGGTTAAACGACCACCCAAAATTGCCAGTAGTCCCATCGACAAAAATGCAATTGCGGTGCAGCTCGAAAGCATTGTTCTGGACCATCCAAACTCTAGTTCGAGTTCTTTAAAAAACACACCATATGAGAAAAGCAGTCCGATTACTGTAAATTGGGTTATACTTGAACCAGTCACAACTAAATATCGTGTAAGCATTTTTCATCCAATCAATTGCTTATCTTGGTTCTCCTGGATGGGAATAGTCAACATAATTCAATTTGGAGCTGCTATTATTTAATAATTTTGCTTACTTATAAAATAGTGTGACAATTTACCTGACAATTTTAATAAGTTATTGACATCATGAGGATAGTGGGATTAGGTGCCGATGCCTGACAGTTTTTGTAAGGTAATGCAATATTAAGATGAAAAAGGCTCGCGACAATAAGCTAAAGCCCTATTTAAATTTTACTTACGAATGTTAAAATATAAGGAAAAATGTAATGTTATCAAATAAATCAAAGCTAAGCGCCGTAGGATTGTTAGTGGCAGGTTTGTCTCCGTTAATGATTGCTGGCATGGCTTATGGAGACTCCTCCAATAACTATGGCCCCTTTCCAGTAACAGTGAAGGGTTACGAAGGAAGCGCAACAAATTCTGTATCGTATTCTGGTCAGATCGCCCGACATGTACTGCATGATAGCCTTAAGAAGCTAGCCTCAGCTGGTGATGGGGGTTCTAATGCGGAAGCTGCAGAAGCAGAGATGATGGCTTATTTTGCAGGATCAGACAAAAATAAGGCAATCATTTCTCCTGCGTCAAAGGACGATTATCAGATTAAACAAACACTAATGAATAGCCTTTCAAAAGGTAAAAAGCTTTCGAATAAGTCTTACAAAGGTGTTGTAAATGGATGGCCTGGTCAGATGACTGGACCAGAAGTTCTAGAGTTTATGATTAAAAAAGCAGCAATGACAAAAGGTGGGTTTGATACTTCAACAGGTTATAATTACCCTCAATTAATATCAAAATTTGCAATGGGAGCTGTCTTTTACAATCAAGCAGTTGATAATTACTTGGACGAAAAATTAGCTGCTGATAATAAACCAAATAGTAAACCTTACAAAGATGGAAAGCATTATACAGGTAAAGAGCATGTGTGGGATGAGGCGTTTGGATACTGGGGTGCCGCTGCTCACACCTTGAATCTCAGTGCCAAAGAAAGCTACGAAGTTGCGAAAAAGAAAAACTTTGCAGTTTCTGACGCAAATGGTGATGGACTAATTGATCTTAAATCTGAAATGACTTTTGCACATGCTTATTACGCATCAAGTTTTGATAAGGGTGGTAAAACTAACTATCTGCACACGGTTACGCAAGCCTTTCTAGATGGTAGAAAGTTAATAACTGCTGCCAACGGGGAAGCTCTCACAGATTCAGAACGGGCAAAATTGGTAGCGTATGCTGATGTAATTGGAGAAAATTGGGAGCGTGTAATAGCTGAGTCAACTTTTAAGTATGCTGGATCAGTTTACAAAGATATCACTAAGATGGAAGAAATGCTGGCAGCCGGTGAAGATGTGAGTAAAACTTTTGCAAAATACAGCAAACATTGGGGTGAACTGAAAGGTTTCTCAATGGCTCTTCAAACAGGTAAGCATAATCTGGGCGAAACAGCGGTTAAATTAAATCGCTTGATTGGTTTTGGACCCGTATTACTAAACGCTTCTCAGGTCACAGGTATAGATTCTAATGGTGATTATTTGAAAGATGAAGCATTAAGTTGGGGTGAGTATAAATTGCATATGCTGAAAGTTCAAAAGCTTATGATTGATAAGTTTTCGGTAGTTGCTAGATCCAAGGATCAAACTGCCAATATGGAAGCATTAGCAGATAAGCTAGGGGATTCTGATAGCGCAGAAAACGATTAAGACTTACTTAACAAAATTGCCTGGCAAGAAATAACTCTTGCCGGGCTTTAAATATTATTTTAACGGGTTAAACTATGTGGTTTTTAGATTTCTTCTCTAATATTTTTGAACACTTTAGCGACCCAAAGAAAAGAATATTTTTAGGATACATTTTTATATCTATTGGCATAGCTTTTTTTTGGTTGATACTCCAAAAAAAACTTTCACTAAGGCAGGCATTTTGGAAAATATTTGACAAAAAAGTATTTTTCTCAAAATCTTCCAAAAGTGACTATTCTGTTTTTGTCATAAATAGAATATTTACCCTTTTTATTTCGCCATTGTTACTTACTCAAATGGCTATAGCGACAATTATTTTTCATTTGCTACATAAAATTGACCTGTTTAATGCTAGTGTTTTTTCGAACTTTTCGAAGGTGTGGATAGTTTTACTATTTACTGTTTTTGTTTTTATCCTTGATGACATAACAAAATACTTCGTTCACAGATGGATGCACAAGTGGCCAATATTATGGTCATTGCATAAAGTACATCATTCAGCGACAAAACTTACTCCGTTAACAATTTATAGAACGCATCCGCTAGAGGGAATAGTTTTTTCTTTGAGAGGGGCATTTACTCAAGGAACTTCAATATCGATTTTTGTCTATCTCTTTGGTAATAGTGTCGATTTGATAACAATATTAGGAGTTAATATTATCGTTTTTACTTTCAATATTGCAGGATCTAACTTGAGGCACTCCCATATTGGAATTAGATATTGGAATTGGCTTGAATATATATTTATCTCGCCCGCTCAACATCAGCTTCATCATTCGATTGCCGAGGCTCACCATGATAAAAATTTTGGTGCAAGTTTAGCTTTATGGGATTGGCTTTTTGGCTCTTTACATCATTCAACTGATATTGAGAGTCTAACATTAGGGGTAGATGGTTCTGAAAATGAACGTAGTCATAGCTTGCACACATTATACATAAAGCCTTTAGGTGAGATAATTTTTTACTCTGTAGAGAAATTGAAAATATTGAAGATTTCTATCTGTCAGTTTGGCATTCGGATCCAAAATAAATTTTATGCCTTGGTTAAACAATAAATTTAAAAGTGGAATGAAATAAATGAATATATTAAAAGTGTTTGCTATGATATTTGCGTTAATTTTATCATCGGCCAATTTAGTAAAATGTGAGGAATTAAATATATATTCCCATCGCCAGCCCTTTTTAATAAATCCGTTTCTTGAAGAATTTACAAAAAAGACTGGTATAACAACCAATGTAATATATTCTACTAAGGGCTTGGCTCAAAGGCTGAGATCTGAAGGAAAAAATAGTCCCGCTGATGTAGTATTAACTGTCGATATTGGTAGGTTATACATTTATCAAGATATGGATTTATTAAGTGTCATTAGTTCAAAAAAACTGTCCGAAAATATACCAGAACATTTGAAGAGTTTGGATAATACTTGGTTTGGCCTTTCAAAAAGGGCAAGAATTATTGTTACGTCGAAGGATCGAGTGGAGGTTGGCGCAATAAGTAGAATAGAAGATTTGGCCGATCCAAGGTGGAAGGGAAAAATCTGCACAAGGCCTGGAAGTCATGTTTATAGTCGGGCATTAATGTCATCAATGATCGCTGCCCATGGCTTGGAAGAAGCCGAAAAATGGGCAACTGGATTAGTTTCCAATCTGGCAAGGAGACCACAAGGGAATGATCGGGCACAGGTAAAAGCTATTTATGAAGGACAATGTGATATTGCAATTATAAACAATTACTATTTTGGCAAGCTAAAATACTCTGATAAAGAGGATCAAAGAACATGGGCTCGTAGTCTCAACTTAGTTTTCCCAAATCAGGGTGAAACTGATAGGGGCGCGCATGTTAATATTTCTGGGGGTGGAGTGGCGAAGTATTCAAAAAATAAAGACTCAGCTATAAAACTGTTAGAGTTTTTAACTGATGAGTTTGCTCAAAACCTTTATGGTGAAATCAATTTTGAATATCCGGTTAATCCGAAAGTTGAGGCTACAAGTGAACTTCAAAGTTGGGGTAGTTTTAAAGAAGATAAATTGCCAATTTTGACAATTGCAAAGTTATCTCGTGAGGCTCAAAAAATAATTGATCGTGTTGGTTGGTAGTTAAAATGTGGTTAAATTTGCGAAACTTAGACTTTTGGCAAGCAACGGTTCTATTACTATCAATTTTAATATTTTGCCCTTTGGTGTCATTAATACTAATGAGTTTTGGTGATAGTGAGGGTTTATGGGAGCATCTATTAGATACAGTTTTAATTAAATATGTAAAAAATACGTTATTTTTGATGATTGGAGTGTCTTTCTTTTCTTTATTATTTGGAGTTTTATCTGCATGGATTTTAACGAACTACAAGTTTCGCTTCAGCAAGATTTTAGAGGTTTTGATGCTGTTGCCATTGGCTTGCCCGGCCTATTTAGTAGCTTATGCTTATACTGATTTTTTTGAATATGCTGGCCCAGTTCAAGGCTTAATTAGAGATTTAATGGGATGGGAAATAGCATCTGATTACATATTTCCAGAAATCCGGTCTCTTGGTGGAGCAATATTTGTACTATCGTCAGTTCTTTATCCATATATTTATTTACTTTCTCGAACAGCGTTTAGAGAAACACCAAATAGTTACTACGAGGTAGCTCAGTTATATAATAAAAATATCTTCTGGATTGTTAGCTTGCCACTAGCGCGACCGGCAATTGTAGCTGGATTAGCTTTAGTATGCATGGAAGTTGTATCTGATTTTGGAACTGTTGAGTATTTTGCGTTAGAAACTCTAACACTGGGTATCTTTAATGTTTGGATTGGCATGAACAATATTAATGCTGCAGCACAAATATCAACATTTACATTTATCTTTATTCTTATGCTTTTACTGGTTGAAATACGCTCTCGAGCAGGAAAGAGATTCAATGATACAAGTTCACGTCAAACCTACAAGAAAGCAAAAGATATAACGGGTATTGAAGCATCTTTTTGTATCGTAGGTTGTTTGATACCAGTCTCTTTGGGATTTTTCATTCCAATAATGATATTGCTTTCAAACGCGTTAAGTTCGCTGAACTTTCATAATTATTATGAGGTGGCAAAAATCTTTACAAATACTTTGTTGATCTCTCTTTTTGGCGCTCTTTGCATAATGGTTGTGTCAATTGTGATTGCTTGTACTGCGTATTTCAGTGGGAAGAGATATCTGAGAACAATAGCTAATTTTTCAGCGTCAGGTTATGCTTTTCCTGGAACGATGCTTGCAATAGGAATTCTTGTGTTCATTGGACTAGTGGACAAGGCTTTAGGCCTACTAGGTGGTACCAATAGTAATTTTTATCTTAACGGAACAATTTTTATGCTAATTTTTGCATATATTGTGAAATTCCAGGCCGTTGGTTATGGGGCAATTTTATCTGGCTTAACCAAAACATCACCGAATTTGATCTGGGCAAGTAGAAGTTTAGGAATGTCTTTTCAGAAAACTATTTCTCGTATTACCATCCCTCTTATTAAAAAATCAATTGTTGCAGGAGGGGTATTAGCATTTGTAGATATAATGAAGGAATTGCCTATAACGCTGTTGTTGCGTCCCTTTAATTTTGAAACGTTAGCAACATTTACGTATCAATTTGCTCATGATGAATTAATGGGAAAAGCATCAGTTCCTGCACTTTTGATTATTTTTGTAGGTCTCATTCCAGTACTGTTTCTCAACAGGGTTTTAAGGAGTAACATTTAACATCAAATGTCTAAGGTATTTTCTTTTTCCCATGAGGAAAAATGAGAACAAAAACTCGTCCATTCTTCATGTTTAAGCTTCAAGAATGCGTTGGAAAACTCAACACCAAGTGACTCTTTAAGAGCCTTATCTTTGTCAAATATCCGCAATGCGTCAAGTAGATTAAGAGGTAACTTTGGAGCTCCTTTTACCTTATATCCTTCCGCATACATATCGATGTCATAACGCTTTCCCGGATCTGCATTGATTTCTAAGCCATGTATTCCAGCGGCTATTATAACGGCTTGTAAAAGATAAGGATTTGTAGCTCCATCGGGTAAACGAAGTTCAAAACGGCCTGGCCCAGGTACTCGAACCATATGCGTCCTATTATTACCGGTCCATGTTACTGTATTTGGTGCCCAAGTAGCGCCAGAGGTTGTTCGAGGCGCATTAATTCTTTTGTAAGAATTTACTGTTGGATTTGTGATTGCTGCCATGGCGGTTGCATGTTTCATTATTCCACCAAGAAAGTTATAGCCTTTATCGGATAAACCAAGTTCGTTTTTATTGTCTGCAAAAGCATTTACTTTTCCTGATTTGTCCCAAACAGAAATGTGGGCATGGCAACCATTTCCAGTTAAACCTTCAACAGGTTTTGGCATAAATGTGGCTCTCATACCATGTTTTTCAGCGATCGACTTTGTCATAAATTTAAAGAATGAATGCTTATCTGCTGTTTTTAATACATCATCAAATTCGAAGTTCATCTCAAATTGACCATTCGCATCTTCATGATCATTTTGATACGGTCCCCAACCTAATTTCAACATATAATCGCAAATTTCTGCTATAACATCGTATCTTCTCATTACTGCCTGTTGATCATAGCAAGGTTTTGCAGCTGTGTCATATTCGTCGGAAAGTTCTGAGCCATCTTGAGTGAGTAAAAAGAACTCTGCTTCAATTCCTGTTTTTACACGTAATCCTGCAGCTTTTGCTTTTTCAACCTGATTTATGAGAACATTTCTTGGGGCTTGATTGACTAATTTTCCATCCATAACACAATTTCCAGCAACCCAAGCAACCTCTGGTTTCCATGGTAATTGAATAACAGAGGAGGGATCAGGGACTGCAAGCATATCTGGAAATGCTGGGGTCATATCTAAGTATGTGGCAAATCCGGCAAATCCTGCACCATCCTCCTGCATTTCTGCGATAGCTTGTGCTGGAACTAATTTAGCACGTTGACCACCAAATAAGTCTGTAAAAGAAATCATGAAATATTTTATGCCATTGTCTGTGGCGAACTTTTCTAAACTTAGTGTCATGATATCATATCCTTTCTTATCATATTTTCGTAGGTTTTCCCGGTATCCAATTAGTACCAGACAATGGTACTTGAGCCATTGCAGCCGCTTCTACTGTTAAAGCACATAAATCTTCAGGTTCCAAATTAAGAATGTGATTCTTTCCACAAGCCCTGGCAATTGTTTGCGCTTCTAGTGTCATTACTTTTAAGTAATTTTCTAACCGACGGCCAGCAGAAACAGGGTCGAGTCTTGCTGCAAGGATAGGATCTTGAGTTGTAATTCCAGCAGGATCTTGTCCTTCATGCCAATCGTCGTAAGCTCCAGATGTGGTGCCTAATTTGTTGTATTCTTTTTCCCAACGAGGATCGTTATCGCCTAAGGCGATTAGTGCAGCAGAACCAATAGATACTGCGTCTGCTCCTAATGCCAGCGCTTTTGCAACATCTGCGCCAGTCCGAATGCCCCCTGATAAAACCAGTTGAACTTTTCTATGCATTCCAAGATCTTGAAGAGCTTGTACGGCTGGTCTAATGCACGCCAAAGTTGGTTGGCCAACATGCTCAATAAAGACATCTTGAGTCGCCGCCGTTCCACCTTGCATGCCATCTAAAACAACAACATCTGCTCCTGCTTTTATAGCTAACGTCGTATCAAAATAGGGCCTGGCACCACCAATTTTTACATAAATTGGTATTTTCCAACCTGTTATTTCCCTAAGTTCGAGAATTTTAATCTCTAGATCATCAGGGCCAGTCCAATCTGGATGACGGCAAGCAGACCTTTGGTCAATCCCCTTAGGCAAATTTCTCATTTCTGCTACTCGATCACTTATCTTTTGACCCAACAACATTCCGCCTCCACCAGGTTTTGCTCCTTGACCTACAACTATTTCAATTGCGTCAGCTTTTCGCAGATCATTTGGGTTCATACCGTATCTGGATGGAAGATATTGATAAATTAATTTTGTAGAATGGCCTCTCTCTTCAGGTGTCATTCCACCGTCACCAGTTGTTGTTGATGTCCCCGCCGCACTTGCACCTCTACCTAACGCCTCTTTCGCTTGCCCTGACAAAGCACCAAAACTCATCCCAGCAATAGTAATTGGGATATCGAGTTCAATTGGGTTTTTTGCGTAACGTGTACCTAATTTTACGCTTGTATCACATTTTTCGCGATATCCTTCTAGCGGATATCTTGACATTGAGGCTCCTAAGAACAACAGATCATCGAAATGAGGCACTCTACGCTTTGCACCCCCACCCCTGATATCATATATTCCGGTAGCAGCAGCCCGTCTTATATAGGAATTTGTGTGATCATCGAATGTCCAAGGCTTTACTGGTGTTGTGAGTGGCTTCTTTTGATCTTCCATTTAGTAATTCCCAGCATTATCTATATCAAAGTTATAAAGTTTTCTCGCAGACCCATAGCGCTTAAAATCTTTAGGGTCCGCGTCGGAATCTGATCGAGAGAGTAGCTCATTTAAAATCTTTAGGTGTTCATTGCGCATTTCCTTTTCCACACAATCGGCGCCTAATGATTTAACATGCCCTCGAACAAAAAGCCTTGCTTCATATAAGCTGTCACCCAAAGCATCTCCAGCATCTCCTAGTACTACTAGATTACCCGATTGTGCCATAAAAGCAGACATGTGCCCGATGTTACCGTGAACCACAATATCTATACCTTTCATTGAAATACCACATCGTGACGCTGCATTTCCTTTAATTACTAATAAGCCACCATGTCCTGTAGCCCCAGCATATTGGCTTGCATCCCCCTCAATGATAACACATCCTGACATCATATTCTCACAAACTCCTGGTCCTGCTGAGCCACGTACTTTGATGTTAGCCTGTTGATTCATACCACCACAATAATAACCTGTTGACCCTTTTATAGATAAATCAAGGGGAGCATTTAATCCCACTGCGATGGCATGGGCACCTTTAGGGTTTATTATTTCCCATTGTTTTTGGTTGGTGATTTCAGATTGCCGTTGCAATATTTCATTTACATCGCGAAGTGATGTTTTGGTTAGATCAATGGTTTCCATTAATTAATGCTCCCAAAAATAAACTGTTGCTGGCTCAGGCTCCCAAACCTTAGCGTTATCTATATTGGGCAAATTTACGAGAGCTCTATATTCTGAGCCAAAAGCAACATATTGATCTGTTTCGGCTAAAACGGCTGGCTTGCAAGCTATTGGATCTCGTAAAACACCAAATCCACTTTTTGTGCCAACTAAAAATGTGTAAAAACCATCTAGCTCATCTAGCCCAACCTCAAGAGCATCCCCAAGATTATATCCCTCATTCATTTTGAATGTTAAATAAGCTGCAGCAACTTCAGTATCATTGTCTGTTTCAAACTTTATCCCATTTTTAATTAATTTTCGTCTTAAAGAATTATGGTTAGAGAGCGATCCATTATGAACCAAACATTGATCAGTACCAGTCGAAAAGGGATGTGCTCCCATTGTTGTCACGGCTGATTCTGTAGCCATCCTAGTATGACCTATTCCATGACTACCTACCATTTTGGATAGATGAAAACGATTTGCAACAGTTTCAGGCGGCCCAACTTCTTTATAGATTTCTATTGAGTCCCCTATGCTCATTATTTTTAAAAACGAGAAATGATCACCCAGTAACGCCTTAACTTGTTCTAAATACTTGGTCTCAAAATTGATTATTGCGTGTGTGTCAATAATTGATATCTCTAATCCTTGATGAATTAATTTATCTAAGCTTGTCTTTAGATTTTTAAAATCTTTTGTCGGATTAGAAGACTGCAAAGTTATTTTCTTATAAGAAGAATTTGGAGACTTATATATTGCTATGCCTGCACTATCAGGGCCTCTGTCTGACATAGTTACAAGCATATCCGTCAACATTTCGCCTAATCTCAATTCTAGAGATTTATCTTTTAGAAATAATCCAACTATTCCACACATTTATTGCTCCCGGACCGATCAAAATGTAGATATATACCAGTCCCGTTGTTTGCAATAACTTATTACAATTCTTTTTGGATGAGGAATGGCAAAGTGAGACAAAACTGTTTGATTCAAGAACCTAAAACTCAACTATTTTCCATCTGATAAAGTGACTGATATACACTACAGTTTAATAAGAGTTCGTCATGCTTACCTTGTCCAACTATTTTGCCTGAATTTAAAACGATTATTTTATTGGCGTTTTTTATAGCTGAAATGTTATGAGCTATTATTAGGGTGGTTCTGCCTTCTGATAAAGAACTTAATGCGTTCTGAATTTGTTTTTCAGCCTCGTTATCAAGAGCCGAAGTTGGTTCGTCTAATAATAGGATTGGGGTGTCCCGTAAAATAGCCCTTGCGATAGCTATTCGTTGTCGTTGGCCACCTGATAAGTTTGATCCTCGTGGTCCAACGGGCGTTTTTTCTTTTTTGGGCATTTCTTCAATAAAATCATGAGCATTGGCAGCGAGAACAGCATCTTGGAATTCCGCTTGAGAAGCATTTGGATTTCCAACTTTTATATTCTCTTCGATACTTTCATCAAAAAGCCAAGAATCTTGTGACACAAAAGACAAATTTTCTCTTAGATCATTTAAATCCATTTGATTTATCGCAATATCTCCTATGCTAATATTTCCTTGATCTGGATCAATCAATCTACCTAATAAATTAAAAAGTGTTGTTTTCCCTGCACCCGACGGTCCTACTAAAGCGGTTGTCTTTCCTGGAAATGCAGAAAATGATACGTTATCCAAAATCTTTTTTTCATTTATTGTTAATGATAGATTCTCGAAAGCAATCATTTGAGTAAAATCTGCTTTTTTACTATTATTTTTTTCAGGAGAGATTATTTCCGTGCTTAGGTCAAAGATATTTCTTAATCTTTCTAGATTGGTAAAAACAGCATGCCAGGCGCCAGCAATGGTGCCGAGGCGTCTTACAGGTTCAAATAGTAAGGCAATAGCGGTAAAAAAACTCATAAATTCGCCTATAGTTTTAGTACCCTCTATGATTTGGTATCCACCGTAAGTTAAAACCCCTACAAATCCGATCCCTGCAATTATGTCCATGAGAGATGGTACTGCTGCGATACCGGCCTCTGAAAAAATTGAGTTCTTTACAAATTTTTCAAGACGATTGGAGAATTTATTATATTCTCTTTGTTCACCACTAATTAGTTTTATCGACGAAATTCCATGGAATATTTCATCTAACCGCGTTGCGACATCTGCCGCTGCAGATCTTGAATTTCTTGTGGTTTTCTGGATCAACACTCGCAAAAAGAAGACCGGTATTACCAGTAGCGGCGCTCCTAAAAGAGCAATTAAAGCCCAAATAGGATCAATTGATATCGCAACGATTACAAGAGAAAATACAGCAATTAGATCGCGGAATGATCCAGCAAGAACTGTAGCCCATACTCGTTCAATTGCTGCGGTATCACCTCTTACTCGTTCAATTAACGATCCAGGTGAGTTTTTTTGAAAAAAAGTGGGGCTAAAAGTTAGTAGATGTGATAAAAGGTTTTTTTGAAGCGTTGCGATAACATTTTGGCCAATATAAGTGGTAATTAATTTATTAAAAAAAGCACTGAAAGCTCTTAAGATAAAAATACCCGCTACACTAAATCCAACCCATTTTATAGCTCCGTAATCTCCTTTAGCAAAAACTTGATCAAACATAGGTTCTATAAAGTAGCTTAATAAACCAAAAGTACTTCCTTCTACGGCCATCAATAAAACAACTAATATTATTAATAGCTTATATTTTTTGAGGTAATCAGACCAAATCCATTTAAAAAGTTGACCATGTGAATAATTTCCAATTTTAGAAATTTCATACTCAGAATGTTTTTCTTTTTTCAAAATTTTTCCTAGAATTAGTCATCTATGTATTTTTTAAAATATTTTAAAACTCTTGTATAAGTTGTTAACTTGAATGGTACAATGCTTGTAATCAAGTCAGCAGGTTTCATCCATTGCCAATGGGAAAATTCTGGATGTCTGGTCTGGATATTAATTTCTTGGTCATTACCTTCAAATTTAAACAAAAACCATTTTTGTATTTGTCCCCTGAATTTACCACCCCATAAGTGAGGTATTAAATCTGCTGGAAGTTCATAGGGTATCCATTCATCCATTGTGCATAAATGGTTCACTGAATTTTTCAAAATGCCTGTTTCTTCTTCTAATTCTCGAAAGGCCGCTGTTATTGGTTTTTCACCATCATCAATACCACCTTGCGGCATTTGCCAAGCATCTATATCGTTATCAAGGCGTTTACCCGCAAATATTTTATTGTCGTTATTCACCAATGTTATGCCAACACATGGGCGATATGATAGTAATGAAGTATCTTTAGAATTCATCTTAAACCGTTTCTTAAAATCCTTAATTTTTTTGCTGTAAAACGGAGAAGCCTCTTAATAAATCAATCGCATATGATAGTTGATAGTCTTCCCGCTGGAGTTTAGCCTTCTCATTTAATTTTTCTTCCTCTTCATCCAATCTTTTCTTGTCAGTTTCTGATAGCTCTTTTGTTAAGCTACCCCTCAAACTAGCTTCAGATCGAGTTTTTTTGGAATTTTCGTCGTCTTCAGAGGCTTTACGTGGTTCCACCAGTATATCTGGTACAACCCCAACAGCTTGGATTGATCGTCCTGATGGCGTGTAGTATCTCGAGGTGGTTAACCGGATCGCGCCATTGCCCTGTAGGGGCATAATTGTTTGCACTGATCCTTTACCAAAGCTTTTTGTACCTAGAATAATTGCGCGCCTGTGGTCTTGCAATGCGCCAGCAACGATCTCTGATGCAGAAGCCGAACCACCATTAATAATAACTACGATAGGTTTGCCTTTTGCAAGGTCACCGCGCATCGCGTTAAAGCGATCGCCCTCGCCTTTATGTTTACTTCGGGTTGAAACGATTTCACCTTTATCTAAAAATGCATCAGATACTTTGATTGCTTGGCTTAGAAGACCACCTGGGTTGTTTCTTAAGTCCAGTACAAAACCATTTATATTCTTAATACCACCAGCTTCTTTCGTCATTTCTTTTATGGCTTTTTCTAGACCTCTGTAGGTTTGATCATTAAAAGTTGTTAATCTTACATAAGCGGTATCACCTTCTAATCGGTGTCTCACGACTAATGGCTTAATAGTATCTCGGATTATGGTTACGTCATATGGCTCTTCGATTGTTTCTCGAAATATAGTCAAGACAATTTCTGATCCCACTGGACCTCTCATAAGTTTTACTGCTTCATCTAAAGACAGTCCAAGTAGGCTTTGTCCGTCTACAGCTGTAATCAAATCTCCAGCCTCAATACCCGCACGAAATGCGGGCGTGTCATCAATTGGCGAAACAACCTTGACGTAGCCTTCTTCCTGAGTGACCTCTATTCCAAGGCCTCCAAATTCTCCTCTAGTCTGTACCTTCATTTGATCAAAATCATTGGGGGGAAGATAACTGGAATGAGGGTCTAATGATGTTAGCATGCCATTGATTGCTGCACGTATTAAATCTTCATCGTTTACTTCTTCTACATATTTTTCTCTAATTCTTTCGAAGATATCACCAAATAGTGATAATTGCTCATATGTTGATTTGTTTTCAGAAGCTTCATTGGCGTTGGAAGGTTTCGCAATTTCCAGTGTGATAAAGGCACTAGTAATTAGTCCTAAAACAGCTGCTGCTATAACTTTTTTGTCCATTTTTATTCTCTTTTCAATTGCAAATACTTAACTCGCTGCTTGTGTTACATATATCCTCTCGATAGCTTAATTCAACTTTTTTGTTTCAGGTGCTATGTTCGGAACAAGCATTGAAACTTATTCTTTTTACCGAATGATCCTAACACAATAAACTTTCACCAGTCATCTCTTTTGGCTTCGGTAAATTCATTATGTCGAGTAGGGTTGGTGCAACGTCTGCCAATCTTCCAATTTGTTTAATTTTTCTATTGCTACCAATAAGTATCGCTGGAACTAAATTTGTAGTATGTGCTGTATGAGGTTGGTTAGTTATCGGATCTATCATCATTTCACAGTTGCCATGGTCTGATGTGAGAAGCATGCAGCCTTTAGAGTTTTTTAATGCAGGTAAAATAAGCCCCAAAGCTCGATCTACTGCCTCGCATGCTTTTATTGCAGCTTGTAAATCTCCAGTATGGCCGACCATATCAGGATTGGCAAAATTGACGATGATTAGGTCAATATTATTTTTAATTGCAGCAACAAGTTGTTCAGTTACCTCTGTTGATGACATTTCTGGAGCTAGATCATACGTAGCAACCTTTGGGCTCTTAGGCATAAACCTTGTTTCCCCCACTTCTAAGTTTTCATCACCACCATTAAGAAAAAATGTAACATGAGGATATTTTTCTGTTTCGGCTAGACGAAGTTGGGTGCGACCATATTTTGCAACCCAGGCGCCCAAAGTATTTTTTATTGGTTTTTTGGGAAACAGATGTTCCATAAATGTATTATGCTCATCCGAATATTCAGTCATACTTGAGATGATTTTCCAATTAGGTCGTGTTGAAATATCAAATTCTTTGAAATTTGGATTGCCTACAGCTGACATTATTTGTCGGGCCCGATCAGATCTAAAGTTTAAACATAAAAATCCATCTCCATCTTTAGCGCCCTGGTAAGAGGTTATTTTATTGGGCTGAATGAATTCATCAGTGGTATTGTTGGTGTAGTTTTTCTGAATAATTTCATGGGCAGATTTTGAGGATAACCCTTTTCCCAATACAATAACTTCATAAGCTTTATTAATTCGATCCCATTTGCTATCTCTATCCATAGCAAAATACCTGCCAGAAACAGATGCAATTTTAACTGTTTTTGGTAAATTTTTTATCAATAAATTTAAAAATATTTCAGCAGATTTCGGTGCGACGTCTCTTCCATCTGTTAATAAATGTAAAAGCACTGGGATATCATGTTGATCAAGAATTTTAGAAGTCTCAATCAAGTGATTTATGGAAGCATGTACACCTCCATCTGATGCTAATCCAAGCAAATGTGCAGAGCCATTTGATATTTTCAACTTATCTATAAAATTCAATAACTCTGGATTATTTTTGTATTGCCCTTGAGATATTGCATTATCAATAATGGGCAAATCCATTGATACGATGCGACCTGCTCCAATATTTGTATGGCCTACTTCAGAATTTCCCATCTGATTTTTTGGCAATCCAACATCGACACCATGGGTTATTAATTGTGAGTTTGGATTATTTGACAACAAGTAATCATAGTTGGGTGTTTTAGCCAAAGCTACAGCATTAGCTTTTTTATCCGAACTTAATCCCCATCCATCCATAATACATAGAACCGTTGGGGAGCGATTTTTCATTCTATAACCTTCTAAATTTTAAACCCTGTGATAAGGACTTTTTAGCAATATTGTTGAGGCTCGATAGAGCTGTTCGGATAACATAACTCTTACAAGCATGTGGGGCCAGACCATCCGGCCAAAGGAAATTAGTTTTGTACAGGAACTTTTGAATTTTGGGCTGAGGCCGTCAGCGCCACCAATTACAAAACCCAGATCACTTTTGTTTTGCTCTCGCATATCTTTTAACAAATGTGCAAATTCTGTAGAATTTAGTTGCTCACCGAATTCATCTAAGCCTATCAATGTTGTACCTTTGGGGATAAGCCTTTCAAGTGATTGTGCTTCCATTTCTTGATCGCTTTTAGTTTTCGTTTCTATCTCTATGAGGTTTATAGTCTTAAATCCTAAAAGTCTTCCATTTCGATTGAATCTTTGTTGATAGTCTGCACAGAGGTCTAAAGTGGGCCCTCTTTTCATACGCCCAACTGCGCATATGTGAATGTGCATGTTTTTAGCTTTCGACTGATTTATCTGGAGACCACATTTTTTCTAATTGATAGAATTCTCGTACTTCAGGTCTAAATATGTGAATTATTATGTCACCAGAATCTATCAACACCCAGTCACCTTGCTCTTTACCTTCAATACGGGAGACGATGTCAAATTTTAATTTTATCTTGTCTGCTAGATTTTGGGCGAGAGAAATTACTTGTCTCGTCGATCTCCCTGAAGCAAAAATCATGTAATCAGCTATTTCAGATTTTTCATTTAGATCAACTGTTGTAACATCTTCTGCTTTCTCCTCATGTAGAATTTTGAGTAAGTAATTTAAAAAAGTCTTGTCAGTTTTTTTGGAACGGGCTTTTTTTATAGTTTTTTTCTTTTCAGGAATTTTTTTTACAGCAGTTGCCAGCTTAGACAGAACCCTATCCTCCTATTAGATTTAGTATCCCAACTTAATTCATCTATACTTGCCTATATCATCATTAAAACACTTTACTCAAGATCAACAAGTGTTTTCATTTCAAATTGTTTGGCTTGGCAGGCGTTAATTTTAGTTATAATAACTAAAATTAATTAACAAATATCTGCGACCATGGAAAAAAATGAAAAAACTTGACCAAGATTGGAAGGCTACTGCGCGTACTTTGTCAGAAGCTTTACCGTATTTGCAGCGTTATGATGGTGCTATAGTTGTGATAAAACTCGGTGGGCATGCGATGAGTAGCGCCGCTGCGCTTGCCAGTTTTGCAAGAGATGTCGTGTTAATGAAGCAGGTTGGGATGAATCCAGTCATCGTTCATGGTGGTGGTCCAATGATAAATGAAATGCTTACTAAATTAAATATTAAATCTGATTTCGTTGGCGGCAAACGTGTTAGTGATGAGGCTGTTGTCGAAGTTGTAGAAATGGTTTTATCAGGAAAGATCAACAAGGGTATTGTTCAAGCTATAAATGACCAAGGTGGAAAGGCCGTAGGTCTCTCAGGAAAAGATGCAAATCTAATGGTGTGTGAATTTGACAATCCGGAATTAGGTTTTGTGGGAAGGCCAGTTGAAATGCATCCCGAAGTACTAACAACCTTTTTTGCGTCAGATCATATACCCGTTGTGGCACCCCTGGGTACTGGAAAGAATGGTGAGACATTCAATGTTAATGCTGATACAGCAGCGGGAGCAATCTCTGCCGCATTGAAAGCGGATAGGCTTTTACTTTTAACAGATGTAGATGGTGTTAAAGACTCTGATGGCAATGTCGTCACGCAATTAACGGCAGCCCAGGTAAAGAAATTGACAAAAGAAAATATTATTGCTGGTGGAATGATACCCAAAACTGAGACAGCTTTGACAGCTATCGATGGTGGCGTGCGTGCTGTGGTTATAATTGATGGTAGAGTCCAAAATGCAGTCCTCTTAGAGTTATTTACTGACCATGGTGCTGGATCATTGATTAGAAAAAAATAATTTTATTATTTTATATCAATTACTTGTTAAATTGAACTTGTCATACACTATTTTTGAGTACATGTGCAGACTATGGAAAATGAAATTATTGTCAGGCTTAGTATTTTTTTTCTTTTGTTTGCAACTTTGGCCTTTATGGAAGCAACTTTCCCCAAGAGAAAGCGTGTCCAATCACAAACTAGCCGATGGTTCACCAATTGGGCATTGGTGATTATAGATACATTGTGTTTGCGAGTAGTAGCCATAGCGATTCCATTTGTGGCATCTTTGGCCGCTTATGATGCACAGTTACAAGGTTGGGGTGTTCTTAATTTTTTGATTTTACCAAGTTGGCTGGAAATTATAATCGCTATCTTGGTTCTTGATTTTGCTATTTGGTTACAACATCTAATTACTCATAAAGTACCTTTTCTTTGGAAAATTCATCGTGTGCATCATGCGGACAGAGATATGGATGTATCGACCGCCATAAGGTTTCATCCTTTTGAAATTGCTTTATCCATGGGTTTGAAGATATTATTAATTTATGCTCTTGGGCCGGCGATTTTGGCTGTTATAATATTTGAGATAATTCTCAATGGTTCTTCGATGTTTAACCATGCCAATTTAGCAATACCAAAAAAATTTGATAGAACCTTAAGGTGGCTCTTCGTAACTCCTGATATGCATAGAATCCATCATTCAGCTCGAAGGGAAGAGCATGATACAAATTATGGATTTTCATTATCTGTTTGGGATAAACTGTTTAAAACATATAAGTCAGAGCCTCTGGACGGGCATCTTAACATGAATGTGGGATTAGACTGGCAGGATAATTCTACTGCAAAGCTTTGGTGGACACTTCTGTTACCATTTAAAAAATAATATACTTTTTGTTGTTTTTTTTAATTATGACTTGTATTTAACTAAAATCAGTGATCACAGTTTAGTGTAGAATAGTATTATATTTATTTGTAGAAAAATGATTGAGCTTCATTTTTCTCTGTTTAATTATTTTTGGGGAGTATTATTTATGAATTTTAATATAATTAGATCATTATCATTTGCTACATTATTTACTGCAATTGGGGTACTTTTAACTCCAAGTATTTCAGTAGCCAAATCAAACATTGTGATAGGACTACAACAAGAGCCGACAAGTTTGGATCCAACATCAGATGCGACGGCATCTATCGATGGAATGCTGTCACACAATGTTTATGAGTCTCTGACAACTGTTTCTGAAGCTGGGGAAGTCCTGCCAGCATTAGCTGAAAGTTGGACAATTTCTGAAGATAAGTTAACTTATGTATTTAATCTCGCCTCGGGTGTTAAATATCATGATGGGAGTGCGTTCGACTCCGCTGATGTTATTTTTGCTTTTAATCGAGCAATGGCCGAAGATAGTGTTAATCCAACGAAAAAGATTTTCAAGGTAATTGAAAGTGTTTCAGCACCAAATGCCAACACTATAGAGATTAAACTAAAAAAACAGAATGCTTTTTTTCTATTTAACATGGCAAAGGGCGATGCATCAATCGTGGCTGAAGAAACAGCAGCTTCGAATAATACGAATCCAGTTGGTACAGGACCTTTTAAGTTTTCAAGTTGGAAGCGTGGTGATAGACTAGTTTTAGTAAAAAATCAGGATCACCGTGAGGCATCCAGCGTTGCATTAGAGAGAGTTGAGTTTAGGTTTATTTCTGATGCAGCTGCTGCAAGTGCTGCGATGTTATCGGAAGAGATAGATGCATTTCCAGGCTTTCCTGCTCCTGAGATGTTGCCACAATTTCAAGCTGATCCGCGTTTTAGAGTTAATATAGGCAGTACAGAAGGCGAAGTAATACTGGCAATGAATAACGCGAAAGCTCCATTTAATGATATCAGAGTTCGAAGAGCAATAAGCCATGCAATCGATCGGAATGAAATAATTGATGGTGCTATGTATGGAAAGGCAGTACCTATCGGAAGTTTTTATCCACCACATGGAGCTGCATATGTCGATTTAACTCAAGCCTATCCACATGATACAGACAAAGCAAAAAAAATGTTTGAAGACGCTGGAGTTGCTGGAATGGAAATGACTCTGAGATTACCTCCTTTCCCTTATGCAATGAGATCTGGAGAAATTATTCAAGCTCAATTGGCTGAAGCTGGAATTAATGCAAAAGTAGAACAAGTAGAGTGGGGCTTCTGGATATCTGAAGTTTATAAGAAAAAAGCTTATGATATGACTATAATTGCCCATACGAGCCCAAATGATATGGGTAACTTTGCTCGGGGCCCTAAATATTTTTACGGTTATGATGACCCAAAGTTCTCTGATCTCTGGAGCCGTATTAAAACAGAGGCAGATCCTGAAAAAAGAAAGATGATGTTGGAAGAGGGTCAGAGATACCTGACTGATCAAGCAGTACATGGTTTTCTCTTTCAGTTACCTTTGCTTGGCATTTTCAAGAATGAAGTTAAAGGCTATTGGTCTTCAGCCCCAGTCTTGTTCCATCCTCTTAAGGGTGTAAGCGTAAATTAAGATTTTTTAATTTAAGTAGTAGGCGCCTTAGCGCCTACTACACTCTTATCTTTAAATAAAAATTCTTGGTTAAAAACATATGACTTATTTCTTATTCAGGCGAACGGTTGGTTTTATATTTACCTTATTTACCGTTTCGGTTGTTGTTTTTACCGTGATGAATATTTTACCAGGAGATCCAGCCTTAACAATTTTAGGATTAGAAGCGAGTGATGATGCTATCGAAGCTCTTCGGAACAAGCTTGGATTAAATGAACCAGTACTTCAGCGTTATTTTTCTTGGATTTTAAATGCTTTACAGGGTGACTTTGGACAAAGCCATTCCTTTGGAGTATCTGTTTCGGGTTTGATTTCGGAACGGCTATCAATGACAGTGGCTTTAGCCGTTTCGGGTATGGTGTTAACAATTATAATTGCGTTAACTTTAGGAATAGGAGCTGCCGCAAATCATCGAAAATTTGGTGATTGGGGAGTTATGTTTTTTAGTCAATTAGGCATTGCCATTCCAGCATTCTGGTTATCAATCTTATTAGTAATATTATTTGCAGTAAAACTTAGATGGTTGCCTCCTGGCGGATTTCCAGGTTGGGATGATCCTATTTTAGCAATAAAATCTCTAATCTTGCCCACGGTTGCATTGGCTTTAGTACAGTCGGCAGTATTAGCCCGTGTAACACGGTCATCTGCTTTAGAGGTAATGAGGTTAGATTATATAAGAACAGCTAAAGCAAGTGGCTTTTCAAGAAAACGGATTCTCTGGCGACATGTCTTACCAAATGCGCTGGTTCCTATAGTGACGATCGTGGGTATGCAATTTGCTGCAGTTGTTACGGGTACAATTGTTATAGAAAATGTTTTTTATCTTCCTGGTCTTGGTAGGTTGATTTTTCAGTCCATTGCCAATCGTGATTTGCCAACAGTTCAGGCTTTAGTAATGATGTTTGCCGTAATTGTTGTAACAGCAAATTTTATTGTTGATCTTCTTTATGTAATCATCGACCCAAGACTGAAAGAACGCAATTGACTAAGAACTTACCAATCAATTTAGTACTTGGAACGGTATTGGTATCAATCGTTTTGGGTACCGCGGTACTTTCGTTCATCTGGACTCCCCATGAACATGCATTAATGAATATAAGTGAGAAGTTCCATGAGCCAAGCTGGATCTATCTTTTAGGAACAGATCAATTGGGGCGAGATGTTCTATCACAACTGATGGCTGCCTCCAGGAATTCAATGATTGTAGCTTTGGTTGCAGTTTTATTAGGGGGCTCCATCGGAACCTTACTTGGCTTGCTTGCTTCGGCGGTTGGGGGTTGGTTAGAAGATCTGGTAATGCGTATTGCTGACATCGGGTTTGCCTTTCCGGCACTTTTATTTGCTATTATGTTGGCCGCAGTTTTTGGTCCTTCATTGGCAAATGCAGTCTTTGCAATCGCTTTTATTAATATTCCTATTTTTGCGCGAATTTCACGTGCATCTGGTAATCAAATTTGGACTCGTGATTTTGTTCTTGCATCGAGAGCAGCAGGCATTGGTCGTTTTAAGATAACCTTCAGTCATATATTACCAAATATTTTAGCTCCAATAATTGTTCAGGCAACAATTGAGTTTGCAGTCGCGATCCTAGCTGAAGCAGCATTATCTTATCTGGGATTGGGTGCGCAACCACCAGCACCATCTTGGGGAAGAATGCTGTCAGAAGCACAAACGTTAATGTATCTCGCACCTCAGTTAGCAATATATCCAGGCATTTGTATTGTAATTGCTGTCTTGGGATTTGGATTGTTAGGAGATGGTCTGCGCGACATTACAGATCCTCGTTTGGCAAGGGTGCGCTGAATGATTACTCTAAACAAATTTTCTGTGTGTTTTGAGGGAAACAGAGCTTTAAATAATGCTTCGGTAAAAATTAAACCTGGAGAAAGGTTAGGTATCGTCGGAGAGAGTGGTAGTGGTAAAACTATGCTCGCTATGAGTCTAATGGGAATGGTGCCAGACGGGGCTGATTTATCTGGCTCAATAAATGTGGATGGACGCGATATGACTGATGCCACTGACAAATCATGGTTAGAATTTAGAGCGCGTAAAATAGCGATGGTTTTTCAAGAGCCAATGTCTGCGTTAAACCCTCTCCGAAGGGTAGGTGACACCATCATTGAGCCATTGTTGGTTCACGAGGGTATTAACAAATATAAAGCCAGAGCAAGGGCATTGGAGCTTTTTCAAGAAGTGGGAATCCCTGATCCAGAATCACGCTTGCGTCAATTCCCGCATGAATTATCAGGGGGACAGCGGCAAAGAGTGCTCATAGCAGTAGCTTTAGCCTGTAATCCAAAGATTTTAATTGCGGATGAACCTACCAGTGCATTAGACGCAAACGTTGTTTTAAGGATAATTGATTTACTCGTAAATTTATCAAATTCGAGGAAGATGGGTCTTGTATTTATTAGTCATGACTTACAGGCGGTGTCACGAGCAACTAATAAAATTTTGGTTATGCATAATGGGGATATTGTTGAGAGTGGTTCTACTTCGCATGTGCTTTCAGATCCAAAGCATTCTTACACGAAGGGTCTTTTGTCTGCTAGACCTAGCTTGTCGAGGCAACTAAAAAATAATTACAACAATAGATTTCGACTGCCAACAATTCCAGAACCTATTCCGGTACCTCGTCCAGCAAAACCTGATTTATCTAAACTTGATATGAAAACACCTTTGTTGTCTGTTCACGCTATTGGCAAGTCATATAAGTTGCCGCGCAGAATGATCTTTAAGTCTCCTCCCATAATAACAGCGGTAAAAGAAGCATCTCTAACCCTAAGAAAAGGTGAAACAATTGGTATTGTTGGGGAATCTGGATCTGGAAAATCTACTTTAGCAAGATTAATTATGGGTTTTGAAAAACCCAATTCAGGAATAGTCACTTTTGAAGGTAAAGATATTAACAAAATATCTTCAGAAAAACTCAGAAGACTTAGGCAAAGATTTCAAATGGTATTTCAAGATCCATTTGGTTCTTTGGATCCACGTCGAAATGTGGGCTGGACCATTGCCGAACCTTTAAGAGCAATTGGTGAAAGACATGAATTAACAGAGAGAGTGAATGAGGCTCTATTACAAGTAGGCTTAGAGATTGCAGACAGCGAAAAATTTCCACATGAGTTTTCCGGTGGTCAGCGGCAAAGAATTGCAATCGCACGAGCTATTGTAACCCGCCCAGCGTTACTAGTAGCGGATGAGGCAGTATCGGCCTTGGACGTATCTGTACAAGCTCAGATATTAAATTTATTGATGGATATTCAGGATGATCTTGGGTTGGGAATTTTATTCATTAGCCACGACTTAGCCGTAGTTTCTAGCATATGTGACAAAATTATAGTGATGAATAATGGAAATATTTTAGAGTCTGGTACTTTAAGAGAAGTTTTGGGCTCTCCAAAAAACCAATATACTAAAACTTTACTCACTGCAGCTGGGGGTAAAGTTTGATAAATTTTATTCACATTACCGACCTACATCTTTCTCACCCAGATTTGGATGATCAGAGGTTACATTCAGATACAACCATGACTTTTACTAAAATAATCGATGAGATTTCTTGTTTGAAGTCGATACCAGATTTTGTGATTTTAAGTGGAGATTTGACTAACACTGGAGAAAAAACGAGTTATGAATTGCTTAAAAACCTTCTAAAATCTTTTTCTATTCCAGTAATATTAGCACTAGGAAATCATGACAAAAGAGAACCATTTCACAAGGTATTTAATAATAAAGATTCTTCACAACCATACTTTCATGAAGCTATTTATTCCGGCTTGCACGTCATAACGCTTGATACAAGTGTGCCTGGTCGTATTGCAGGTGCAATCTGCAATGAACAGTTTGACTTTTTGCAATCAGCAATAAAAAAAGATTTGATTAACCCTAAATTACTGGTTTTGCATCATCCACCAAAGATTGATCCTAATGGGCTTCCTTGGGGAAGTTTAAGTATGGAAAGTACCAAAAAATTAGAGAATGTTCTTCGAGATGTGAACGTTTTAGGAATTTTTAGTGGACACATTCACATAAATCGAGTGTGCCATTGGAATGGAATTCCTATTTATGTCTCCAATGGGCTTCATTCTTCTGTAGATATTTTGGATACAGAAAACTTAAGAATTGTAGAGGGAGCAAGCTTTTCCATGTGTGTTCTACGGAAATCTGGACTTAGTGTTACTTACATTCCTGTCACTCCACACGCTAAGGAGTTGGGTATTATAGATCAAACGAGATTGAGGGAGTTTTGTTAATGTGGTTTCAAATCAATGATTGATAATTCCAACCGATTCTTATCTTTAAAAGGTACGTACAACATTAGAGATTTGGGTGGATATCAAACTGAAAGTGGAAATAAAATCCCATGGCGTAAATTTTTGCGTGCTGATAGTTTGCATCTTTTGAATGATGATGGGATGTCATATTTACATAGGGAAGGCCTAAGATTGGTAATTGACCTGCGAACAGAAAAGGAAGTGAAACAAAGGCCAAATCCTTTCGCGAACTTTTCTGGTGTCCGATTTTTAAATTTGCCTTTATTTGACGACCTTGCTCCAATTTTTATGTTAAATAATGCTACTAGCGGTAAGAGTCCGTTGCTCAATTTTTATCTTGCCGCAATTCATAATCAACACAAAGAGATAAAAGCTGTAATGACAGAGATTTCGAATGTTGATGAGGGAGCTATTTTGTTTAATTGTACAGCTGGTAAAGATCGCACAGGTATTGTTGCGGCTTTATTATTGGGCTTAGTTGGAGTTTCTTCTGATGATATTATTTATGACTACACTTTAACAGCAGAATTAATTCCAGAATTGGTGAAGCAACTGCTCGATGAATCTAAGGAGCGTGGTGTTGATAGCAAAGTGCACTCAAGGATGCTAGAAAGTCCAGCGGAGGTAATAAGATTAACCTTAGCCGATTTAGAAAAAAATTATGGATCAGTAAGTGGTTATTTTGAATCGATAGGGTTAAATTCAAAATCAATCTCTATTTTAAGAAAACGTTTAACTTATGATGTTTAAGTCCCTCGATACTATTCATGATATTGACACCAAAATAAAATAATGTTGAACACATCATCAATATATTATTTGTGTGCAAATTATTTAACATATTCTCATTAAAAGGAAGCTTCATTGGCCTATAACTATGATAATCAAAATATATTTGCAAAAATATTGAGAGGTGAAATTCCGAATAATACTGTATTGGAAACTGAATTTTCTCTCGCATTTAAAGATATAGCCCCTCAAGCTCCAACCCATGTGTTGGTAATACCAAAAGGCCCATATGTGTGTTATGACCATTTTTTGAGAGAAGGTTCTGATCAAGAAATTCTGTGCTTAAATGATACTATCTTAAAAGTAATTGATAAATTAAAATTATCCCCCTTTAATGGTGAAGAAGGTTATCGAATAATTTCGAATGCTGGCACAAATGGCGTGCAGGATGTGCCCCACTTGCATATTCATATATTAGGTGGAAAACCACTGGGTAGAATGTTGGGAAAAGATTAAAATTTAATTTTGCAAATATGTGGTAAAATTAACAATTGTATAATATTAAAATGTTAAGTTTGTTATAGTCTGCAATAAAAAGAGATAGTTATGACCCTAGAAGCACCAGAAGTGGAAATTGTTAAAAAATCACGTATATATTGTGACGGCTCCGATGATGTTCTAGGTCATCCACGTGTCTGGCTTCAAATTCCAGAAGAGATTGGGTTTGTCGAATGTCCATACTGCGATAAGAGATTTGAATTACAACGTTAATTTTTAAAATTAATCATTAAAGTTATCGCTTTAACGTTAGTTATTCGACATAATAACTTTAAGCTTTTTAGATACATTCAAAAGGAGAGTTCTGGGTGAGTAATAGTTTTGGTAAAGGTCATCACCTACATTTGATAGATGGCTCTGGGTTCATATTCCGTGCATATCATGCATTACCACCTTTGACACGCAAATCTGATGGGTTGCCAGTTGGAGCTGTCAGTGGATTTTGCAACATGTTGTATAAGTTTGTTGAAGATCAAAAAGGTATTGATGCTCCTACTCATGTTGGAGTTATTTTTGATGCAAAAGGTAAAACATTTCGCTCTGATATTTATCCAGAATATAAAGCAAATAGACCTCCTGCTCCAGAGGACTTGGTTCCCCAATTTCCTTTGACCCGTGATGCTACAAGGGCATTTAATTTGGCTTGTGTAGAACAGGCTGGGTTGGAAGCGGATGATATAATTGCCACCCTAGCCACTCAAGCTCGAGATAATGGTGGGCGAGTAACAATCATAAGTTCAGATAAAGATTTGATGCAGTTAGTTGGTAATGGTGTTGATATGTTAGATGCCATGAAAAACAAAAGGATCGACAGTGACGGTGTATATGAAAAATTTGGTGTAAAACCTGATCGTGTTATTGATGTGCAATCACTGGCTGGTGATTCTGTTGACAATGTACCGGGCGCACCTGGAATTGGGATTAAAACTGCAGCATTATTAATTAATGAGTATGGCGATCTTGATAGTCTGCTTGAGCGAGCGCAAGAAATTAAACAACCAAAACGAAGAGATACGCTTATAACCTTTGCTGATCAAATTCGTGTTAGCCGCGAATTGGTGACATTAAAAACCGACGCAGATATTGGGGTATCTTTAGATGAATTAGAAGTAAATGAACCTGATCCAACAAAGATATTAGAATTTTTAAGTGAGATGGAATTTAGGACACTTACAAATAGGATAGCAGCAAAGTTAGGCGTAAATCCACCAGATGAAGATGAGTTGAATAATGTTAATTTCAACAAAGAATTTGATTACAATGAGGTCTTAAAACCTTTTGATGCTAGTGTTTACAGCTGTGTAAGAGACCTTGCTTCTCTAAATGAGTGGATCTTAAAAATCAAAACACGTGGTTGGGTAGCTGTCGACACAGAAACCACAGGTCTTGACGATATGATTGCAGAGCTTGTTGGTATCTGTTTGTGTGTTGAAGTTGGCGAAGCATGTTACATTCCACTTAACCATAAGGTGGGTGATGATGATTTGTTTGGTGGTAACAAACTAGCTAAAAACCAAATTTCATTAGATGATGCATTAGATTTATTGAAACCAATTCTTGAAGATCCAGCGATTATAAAGGTTGGACAAAATATAAAATATGATATGAAGATTTTATCTCGATATAATATCAATATAAGTCCCGTAGATGATACTATGTTACTTAGTTATTCTCTACATGGCGGTGCGCACAATCATGGTATGGATTCTCTTTCCAACAGATATTTAAATCATACCCCAATTTCTATTAAATCAATACTGGGTTCGGGAAAGTCAGCAATAACTTTTGATCAGGTACCTATTTCCGAAGCTATTAACTACGCTGCTGAAGATGCGGATATAACTCTTAGATTATGGAAATTTTTCAAACCTCAATTACACAAAAATAATGTTACAAAAGTGTATGAGTCTTTGGAGCGTCCTTTGGTGCCTGTTTTGGCAGATATGGAAAGAAATGGAATTAAGGTTGATAGAGACACCTTAAGCCGGATGTCTAATTCGTTTGCTCAGAAAATGGCTGGTCTAGAAGCTGAGATTTTCCAACTGGCTGGAAGAAATTTTAATGTTGGATCACCAAAACAGCTTGGCGAAGTTTTATTTGATGAATTAGAAATTCCAGGAGGTAAAAGGGGGAAAACTGGAGCTTATGCAACAGGAGCAGAGATCTTGGAGGACTTGACAGTAGAAGGTTATGAGTTGCCCTCAAAAGTTTTGGATTGGCGCCAATTATCTAAACTAAAGTCTACTTACACTGATGCATTGCAGGACCATATAAATATAGAAACTGGGCGGGTACATACATCCTATTCAATGGCCGGTACTTCAACGGGTAGGCTTTCATCAACCGATCCAAATTTACAAAATATTCCTATTCGTAGTGAGGATGGTCGAAAAATACGTGAAGCCTTCATATGTGAAGAAGGATCAATTTTGTTGTCTCTTGATTACAGCCAAATTGAACTCCGGATACTTGCTCAGATTGCTGAACTTGACGCTCTGAAAGAAGCGTTTTTTCAAGGACAGGATATCCATGCATTAACTGCCAGCCAGATGTTTGATGTTCCTTTAGAAGGAATGGACCCAATGATAAGACGTCAAGCAAAAGCAATAAATTTTGGAATCATATATGGAATATCTGGCTATGGGCTTGCTCGCAATCTAAGGATTCCGAGGAAAGAAGCTCAATCATTTATAGATAAATATTTTGAACGCTTCCCAGGTATAAAGGATTATATGGAAAGTACTGTTAATTTTGCCAAGGAAAATGGATACGTTGAAACGTTATTTGGACGCCGTATTCATACCCCAGAGATAAACACCCGAGGCCCACAGGCAGGATTTTCAAAAAGAGCGGCTATAAACGCACCTATTCAGGGAACAGCAGCAGATGTTATTAGACGGGCTATGATAAGGATGCCAGAGGCAATCGCAGGCTTACCTGCTAAAATGCTTCTTCAAGTGCATGATGAGTTACTGTTTGAAGTTAGTCGGGATGCTGTTAACGAAACCATATTAGTGGTAAAAGAGATTATGGAAAATGCCGCTAGGCCTGCTATAGAAATGGATGTTCCACTAATCGTAGATGCTGGTCAGGGAAGAAACTGGGCTGAGGCACATTAAAAATTATTTTATTCTAACTCAGATGATAAAATTATTGGAAAAAACTCACCATTTGACCATACACCAAACCAATCCCTGCTCTTAAAGTTATGATGTACTCCAATATCAACAAGGCGGTAAAAAGACTTTCGATCAATTAGGGCATCCAGATTGTTACGTATTCTAACATATGGAGAGGGTTCATCTGTTTCTGGGTGTCTGACAATACGTATTTTGTTTTCAGGGCCTGCAATTGCTTCATCATCTACATTTGTTTTGAATATAATTTTTTGTAATTTACCAGTATTCTCAATTTCAAAATCAACAGCAACAAATGGTGCATCATCAACTTTAATACCAACTTTCTCAGCAGGAGTAACAAGGAAATAATCATCTCCATCTTTTCTGATAATAGAACTAAAAAGTTTTACTAAAGGTTTTCTGCCAATGGGTGTGCCAAGGTAGTACCAGTTTCCATCTCTTGCTATTCTTATATCTAAGTTTCCACAAAATGGTGGATTCCATAAGTGAACTGGCGCTGGCCCTTTTTTATTTGCTGCGGAAGCGGCCTTTGCTAAACTATCAGCATTTGGGCTGGGTTTTTTGATATTTTTTTCCATTTTTTATTTTGGTTTGTTACAATCTAGAATATTTAAAATGTTAGAATAAGTACATTTAATTGATAAATAGAACTTTTTTGCAATAGTCACTATCATTTATTATTTTTTCGAACATTCAAAAAAAAATATGAGACTACTTTAAATTTTTGTAATCATACTTATGTATTGCGTATCAGAATGCCCATAAGGGGTCTGATATACTCTGGTCTGTCTAATCAGAAGGCCTTTAACACATTGCTTCTTAGGAGGATGCGAAATGAGACATATAGACTTTACACCATTATACCGATCAACAGTTGGATTTGACCACTTTGTGGACATGTTTGATAATATTTTTACCAACCAAGTATCACAGGAATCCTATCCACCATTTAATATTGAGAAAATTGATGATGAGAATTACCGTATTTCCATTGCGGCAGCGGGCTTTTCTCAAGAAGATTTCTCAATTGAAGTAGAAAATCAGCAACTCAAGGTAGGAGTTGAAACAGCGAAAAAAGAGCAAAACTCCTTTTTGCACAAGGGAATTGCGCAAAGATCGTTTGAGAAACGCTTTAAATTAGCCGACCACGTACATGTCACTTCTGCAAGCTATGAGCATGGCATGTTAAATATTAATTTGGTAAAGGAAATCCCGGAAGCGTTAAAGCCAAGAAGGATAGAAATTTCCAATCCAAAAACAATTAATGCTAGTGCAGCATAGCTTTAATTTGCATAGAGTTCCTCGCTAATTATGCGGGGAACTTTTTAAACTAAATCGAAGTGCAAAGATATTTCATTTCTAAATAGTCTTCGATTCCATGGTGACTACCTTCTCGCCCAATCCCTGATTGCTTTACTCCACCAAAGGGTGCTACTTCGGTTGAAATAAGACCGGTATTTATACCAACCATTCCATACTCTAAAGCTTCAGATACTCTATAAACCCGGCTTAAGTCTCGGGCGTAAAAATATGAAGCTAATCCAAATATTGTATCATTTGCTTGCTGGATAACGTCCTCTTCTGTGTCGAATTTAAATAAGGGCGCAACTGGGCCAAAAGTCTCGTCATTTGTAACCATCATATCGCTTGTAACGCCAGTGATCACTGTGGGTTCAAAAAATAACCCACCTAATTCGTGGCGTTTACCGCCAGTTAATATTTTAGCTCCTTTTTTAAGTGCATCACTTATGTGCTCTTCTACTTTATCAACTGCATCAGAATTAATTAATGGTCCAGAAGAGACACCACTTTCAAAACCATCTCCAACTTTCATTTTATTAACAGCGTCAGCGAGTTTCTTTGCAAAAGCATCATAAACACCTGATTGTACATATATACGATTTGCACAAACACATGTTTGACCATTATTTCTATATTTTGAAATTAATGCTCCTTCTACAGCCTTATCGAGGTCAGCATCATCAAAAACAATAAATGGGGCATTTCCACCCAATTCCATAGAGACCTTCATGATTTGCTCAGCAGATTGCCGCATTAAGATCCTACCAACTTCTGTTGAACCTGTGAAAGTAAGTTTCCTAATGGCAGGATTTGAGCAAAATTCTTGCCCAATTAATGATGATTTTTTTGAAGTGATTACGGAAAAAACACCCTTTGGTACACCAGCTCTTTCAGCAAGTAATACAATTGCAAGTGCTGAGAGTGGTGTTTCTGTTGCTGGTCTTGAAACAAATGAACATCCTGCGGCAAGTGCGGGCGCTACTTTCCTTGTGATCATAGCATTTGGAAAGTTCCAAGGAGTTATGGATGCAACAACTCCTACAGGTTGTTTTATAACAGTGATCCTCTTATCGACCTGATGGCCAGGGATGGTTTCACCATAAACACGTTTTGCTTCTTCCGCGAACCACTCAATAAATGATGCTCCATACAATATTTCTCCTTTACCTTCGGCAATTGGTTTGCCCATTTCGGCTGTTAAAATAATTCCAAGGTCGTCAGCATTTTCAACCATCAAGTCGTTCCATTTTCGAAGAATGGCTGAGCGTTCTTTTCCTGTTTTTGCCGCCCAAGGTTTTTGGGCTAATCTGGCGGCTTCTATGGCTCTCTTTGTTTCAGCTAGCCCCATATTGGGAACCGCTGCAATAACATCACCCCTCGCAGGATTTTTAACTTCAAAAGTTGATCCATCGTCTGCGTTTATCCATTCACCAGAAACATATGCTTGCGTGCATAATAGCGAAGGATCTTTTAACATAGAGGACAGATTTGTTGAATCTAACATTTTTATTCTCCCAGTATGATTGATTAATATCTGTAGTAATTTATTTCATTTTACAATATCAGATTGTCGGAATTCATCTATATTGAATTACTTTTATTTTAGTTAATCATTAAATGTTGGTTTTATATCTTTTGCTTTTGCGGTGGCTGTATATATCGCCCTTGCGATTGACCTTGCTAAACAAATACTTGCGCCATGCCCGATAAGTAGCTCGTCTTCTATAGGATTACTGAGATTTTTATCCCCTGTAGATGCAGAGAAAATTAGGTCTCCATCGATTGGCGTGTGAGACGGAATTATTGCTCGAGCCATTCCATCATGAGATACAGTGGCCATCCGGGTTGCTTGTGATTTCGTCAATTTAGCATCAGTTGCCACTATTGCTATTGTTGTGTTTTGAAGTTTTTTTGATGGTACCTTGATATGCACCTCTGTTGGGTTGTATTGGGAACCAGTTTTTATACCACCAAATTCATTGTCAAATTCAAAAGCGGAAGCATAGAATGGTTCTCTTTTTCCGTTGCTCACGGCTCCAAATGAGTTAACGGCGACAATGGCTGCTACTGTAATACCATTATCTAAAATTAATGACGCAGATCCTAAACCACCTTTTAAATTTGCTGTTGTAGCTCCAGTTCCAGCTCCATAACTGCCTATATTAAAGTCCTCACTTTTATTTAAAAGTGCCTGTTTACCCAAATTTTTATATGGATTACTACTCCAATTTTTATTACCACCATTTAATAAATCAAATAAAATAGCTGCCGGAACAATTGGTATGTTTGCGTCACCAGCTTTATATCCTCGACCTGTTTTGGCTAATTCATCTGCGACACCACTAGCTGAATCCAAGCCAAAGGCTGAACCACCTGAAAGAACTAAAGCATCTATTTCCTGTATCATTTTGTCTGGCGCTAAAAGATCTGTTTCTCTGGTCCCAGGAGCACCACCCATGACTGAAACACCCGCTACAAAAGGTCGATCACCAGTTAATACAGTTACTCCTGTTTTGATTGAATGATCCTCTGAATTCCCAATATATAATCCTTTAATATCAGTTATGAGGTTTCTTTTGCCAGGCCTCATATGCAACGCCCACCATCAACTTCAAGGGCTACTCCAGTAATCATGCTCGCTTCATCCGAGCAGAGAAAAAGTGCAGCATTAGCCATATCTTGTGGTGTTGAAAAGCGGCCTATTGGAATTGTTGCAAGGAATTTTTCACGAATTTCTGGAGTATCTTCTCCCATAAAGCTTTTTAAAAGTGGAGTTTCACCTGCTACTGGACAAATTGCATTTGTTCTTATCCCAAAGGGTGCTAACTCAACAGCCATAGTTTTAGTAGCTGTAATCATCCATCCTTTTGATGCATTATACCAACTAAGGTTCGCCCTTGGACTAATCCCAGCTGTTGATGCAACATTAAGTATAGATCCTTTTTTTTCTTTTTTCATCAAGGGAATTAAATGTTTTGCTGTAAGGTAAACTGATTTAGCATTTACGGCTATAACTCGATCAAACTCGTCTTCTGTAACATCATCCAAGGGTGCTTTTAAGTGGGTAATTCCAGCATTGTTTACCAAAATATCAATTTTGCCAAATTCTTTTAAGGCTTTATCTATCATATTTTGAACGCTTTCATTATTGCTGACATCAACCTTGCAAGAAATCCCATTTATAGTTTTTGCATGCTGCTCTGCGGCTTCATGAGCAATGTCTGCAACCATGACCTGAGCACCTTGTTTAGCAAACTCTGTCGCAATACCTTGGCCAAATCCAGATGCAGCTCCGGTAATAATTGCAGATTTTCCATTTAATCTCATAGCTGTCCCTATCTCAAGAATTCGATAAATGAAGAGATTACCGAAAAAACAAAACAAGTCTATCCATTATATCGGATTTTGTATCAGTAGGAGAAATTTTATATAAAAAATTTAGACCCTTGGGTTTACATCATTTCTTTTTGGCGCGTTTTAAATAATAATCGACAAGGCTCCTTTCATATGGACTTAATTCCACATGACGAGGATAAATTGGATTTAATCGGTCGTTAAAGATTTTACAGTTCCAGCCATCAGTAGTTTCAAAAAAATCTGCCACTCCCTCTTCTCCAAATTGTTTTAAATATCCTTTTATTACACAATCTAAATAACTTAATATAATTCCTTTTTTTGATCTATAATTAGAAAGGTTTCTATCGGGTACATGATAAATTTGGATTTCAGATATTCCATCGTTATTATCAGAATAAAATGGTATCTTTGTTCTATCGTATCCATTTTCTCGCTCATCTAACGCTGACCAGTCGTTATTAGGTACAAGAGCAATTAATCCAGAAATTTGTCCATGATCAACAAAATGCGCTGAAAGAAATGGAGTGTCTCTAAACTTTGTATAACACCATTTGCGACGCCAACCTGCCATATTGGCTTTTTCATACGGTAGATATGAATGGGTGTGGATGTTTACTAAAGATCCGTAGCCAAAAAAATATGATTTATTCACTGATCAGCCTTTTTTTTTATAATGCCAATTATTTGATGCTATTGCCAGTATTAAAATTAGATCTTATATAGTTCATATCTCGCGGGAGAACCAAATTATTGGTGCCGAAGGAGCAACCGCCTCGGAAACTCTCAGGCCACAGGACCGTAAGATATATTTGAACTCTGGAGAGTGGCGTTATAAATGCGTCCGCCGAAGGGATAACGATCTCAGGCTGAAGGACAGAGGGGGCAATAATCCGCACTAGTTGTGCGTTTGAAATGTTGCTGATGGAAACATCACTATCGATGGGAAAATAATGTCTGAGCTACTGAAGACACCTTTACATGCACTTCATGTTTCAAATGGAGGAAAAATGGTTCCATTTGCTGGATATGAAATGCCGGTACAATATAAAGATGGAGTTTTGAGGGAACATCTCCATTGTAGAAAATACGTTGGTCTTTTCGACGTTAGCCATATGGGACAGGTAATAATTAAAGGTAAAAATATTACTGATGTAGCACGGAGTCTTGAAACTTTAATTCCTATTTCAATTGCAAATTTAAACGAAGGCCGTCAGCGCTATGGTTTTTTTACGAATGTGTCAGGCGGTATAATTGATGACTTGATGCTAAGTAATCGAGGAGACCATATTTTTATGGTAATAAATGCAGCGTGTAAGCATGCCGATATCGCTCACATGAGAGAACATATGGCAGGTGTTGAAGTTGAATTAATTGAGAACAGGGCATTGTTAGCGCTTCAAGGCCCCATGGCAGAAAAAATTCTTTCAAATTTCAATATCAATATTAAAGATATGCAGTTTATGGATATCTCAACAATAAATATATTAGGTGTTGATTGTTGGGTCTCTCGATCTGGTTACACTGGAGAGGATGGCTTTGAAATTTCGGTTCCTTCAGAAAAAGCTATAAAACTTTCAGAGGCATTATTGAAGTTTGAAGAGGTTAAGTTGATAGGATTGGGTGCGCGTGATAGCCTAAGATTAGAGGCAGGTCTGTGTCTTTATGGGCATGATATTAATAGTGATACCAGTCCGATTGAAGCAGGTCTATTATGGGCTATTCAAAAATCAAGACGAAAAGGTGGGCAAGATGCTGGAAATTTCTTTGGGGAGCAAAGAATTTTTAAAGAAATAGAGAATGGGCCAGACAAAAAAAGGGTGGGAATTAAACCATTAGGGCGTGCCCCAATGCGGGAGGAAACAGTTTTATTTTCTGATTCTGCTGGAAATGAAAATATCGGAAAAATCACATCTGGAGGGTTTGGCCCAACCTTCGAAGGACCCGTATCAATGGGATATGTCAGCTCTAAACATGCTGTAATTGGGGCCCAAGTGTTTGGCGAGGTGCGAGGTAAGTTTTTACCAGCATTAATAGTCGCCTTGCCATTTGTAAAAGCGAATTTCAAAAGATAATATGGAGGAGAAATTAAAATGAAATATACCGAAGAGCATGAGTGGCTTTTAATTGAAAATGATATTGTTACGGTTGGAATAACAGAACATGCAGCAGAGCAATTGGGGGATGTCGTTTTTGTAGAACTCCCTGAAATTGGTGATCTGGTAAGTAAAGATGAATCCATATGTGTAATTGAATCGGTTAAAGCTGCGTCAGATATTTTGTCTCCATTAGATGGTAAAATTATTGAGATTAATGAGGCAATTGTTGATACGCCCAGCCTAGTCAATGACGATCCTAGTGAAACCGCCTGGTTTTTTAAAATGGAAGCGTCTGATATGTCTCCAGTGGATGAGTATATGGATGAGGCAGCTTATCTAGAATTTATAAAATAAAAATAGAATTAAATTTGGAGCTTTAAATGTCCTTTAAACCAACAGACTATTTACCCTATGATTTTGCTAATAGACGACATATTGGGCCGTCACCTGAAGAAATTAGAGAAATGCTTAATCTGATTGGATATAGTTCTTTAGACGATTTTATAGACGATACAGTTCCAAAAAATATCAGGCAAAAAAAACCATTAGATTTTGGTAAAGCAAAATCTGAAAGAGAATTGCTATTTCATATGCGAAGGATAGCAGAAAAAAATAAAGTTTTAACAAGTTTAATTGGTCAAGGTTATCATGGGACTGTTACGCCTCCAGCTATTCAAAGAAATATATTTGAAAATCCAGCTTGGTATACTGCTTATACACCATATCAACCTGAAATTTCTCAAGGTCGTTTGGAAGCTTTGTTAAATTTTCAAACAATGATTATTGATCTAACAGGTTTAGAAATTGCGAATGCGTCACTGTTAGATGAAGCAACTGCTTGTGCTGAGGCTATGACTATGGCGCAGAGAGTTTCAAAATCAAAAAAACAAGCCTTTTTTATTGATAAGAATTGCCATCCCCAAAATATTGAAGTTATGAAAACAAGAGCTTCACCTCTTGAAATAGATATTATCTTGGGTGATCCAGACGAAATGATTGCTGATGAAGTCTTTGGTGCTATTTTTCAGTATCCTGGAACATATGGAGAGTTGAGGGATTTTACCCAACATATTACCAAGCTGCAAAATTTTGGTGCGATAGGTATAATTAGTGCAGATCCCATGTCTTTAACTCTTTTAAAAGAACCAGGAGCAATGGGCGCAGATATTGCTGTTGGCTCAACGCAAAGATTCGGCGTACCTGAGGGGTATGGAGGGCCACATGCCGCATATATGGCGACAAAGGATAAGTATAAAAGAAGTATGCCGGGTAGGATAGTTGGAGTGTCAATTGATTCTCGGGGGAATAAGGCATATCGCCTATCTTTACAAACCAGAGAGCAACATATTCGGCGTGAGAAAGCCACTTCAAATGTTTGTACGGCTCAAGCACTTTTGGCAGTTATGGCCAGTTTTTATGCAGTCTTTCATGGGCCTGAAGGATTAAAAGCTATAGCTCAGCGAATTCACAGGAAAACAGTACGATTAGCGCGAGGTTTGGAGGAGGCTGGATTTCAGATCAGATATTCAGAATTTTTTGACACTATCACTGTTGAGACAGGTGAAGATCAAGAAAAAATAATGAATTTAGCTGTCAGTAAAGGTATTAATCTACGACGAATAGGAAGTCATCAGGTAGGAATTACATTAGATGAGCGAACTCGGCAAAAAACAATAAAGAATGTATGGGAGGCATTTGGAATTAAAGATAAAATTGTTGGTATTTCAAAGGAATATAGAATGCCAGATTCTCTTCTGAGAACCTCACAATTTCTAACGCATCCAATTTTTCATATGAATCGATCGGAAACTGAAATGATGCGCTACATGCGCAAGCTTGCAGACCGTGATTTAGCATTAGATAGGGCAATGATACCATTGGGGTCCTGTACCATGAAATTAAATTCTGCTGCTGAAATGATGCCGGTAAGTTGGGAGGAGTTTAATCTTATTCATCCATTTGTGCCAAGTAATCAAGTATTGGGTTACAAAGAATTGATCGATGATTTATCGGATAAACTCTGCGATATTACAGGGTATGACGCTATTAGCATGCAGCCAAATTCAGGAGCTCAAGGTGAATATGCGGGGCTGCTGACGATAAGTGCTTATCACAAAGAGAACAAGCAAGAAAATCGAAATATTTGTTTAATTCCTATGTCAGCTCATGGAACAAATCCAGCATCTGCGCAAATGGTGGGTATGAAAGTTGTTCCAGTAAGGTCTCTGGAAAATGGAGATATAGATATTGAGGATTTCAAATCTAAGGCTGAGTTCGCAGGTGATGACCTCGCTGCTAGTATGATTACATATCCCTCAACGCATGGTGTTTTTGAAGAAAATGTAAGAGAAGTTTGCAAGATAACTCACAAATATGGAGGGCAAGTTTATTTAGATGGTGCCAATCTTAATGCTATGGTTGGGCTTGCTAAGCCTGGTGAAATTGGTTCTGATGTTAGCCATTTAAATCTTCATAAAACTTTTTGTATACCTCATGGTGGAGGTGGTCCTGGAATGGGTCCTATTGGGGTAAAGGCGCATCTAACAAAATTTTTACCTGGGCATCCCGCAACAGATGGATCTGATGGCTCCGTCTCAGCAGCACCGTTCGGCTCACCTTCGTTATTACCAATCTCATGGGCTTATTGTTTGATGATGGGAGGAGAAGGACTCACTCAAGCAACAAAATTAGCAATTTTAAATGCAAATTATATCGCGAAAAGATTAGAAGGTTCTTTTGAAGTTCTTTATAAGGGACCCTCTGGCCGTGTAGCCCACGAATGTATTATTGATACGAGACCATTTGTTGAAACAGCAAACGTGACTGTTGAAGATATTGCCAAAAGATTAATTGATTGTGGCTTTCATGCTCCCACTATGAGTTGGCCTGTTGCGGGGACATTGATGATTGAACCTACAGAGTCAGAAAATAAGGCAGAGTTAGACAGATTTTGCGATGCAATGCTGCATATAAGAAAAGAGATTGCTGCAATTGCAAGTAAAGAAATAGACTCTGAAAATAATCCATTAAAAAATTCACCTCACACAGTTGAGGATTTGGTTGGAAATTGGGATCGACCATATTCAAGAGAAGAGGCTTGTTATCCAGCTGGAGCTTTTCGAATTGATAAATACTGGGCTCCCGTTAACAGGGTGGATAACGTTCATGGTGATAGAAATCTAATATGCAGTTGTCCACCACTGTCTGATTATTTAGAGGCAGCGGAATAATCTTATTAACCTTTTATGAAACTTAATCGCCAACCTAAAATAATGAAGGAAAGATAATGGTAGGATTTTTGCGAACACCTGAGGAAAGGTTTGAAAATCTCCCAGATTATAATTTTAAAGCGAATTATCTTAATATTGTAGATCGAGAACTTGGTATAGTACGAATGCATTATTTAGATGAAGGGAGCCAATACTCAAGAATAGCTTTATTATTACATGGTCAACCCACCTGGTCATATTTATACAGAAAAATGATTCCAATTTTGGTTGATAATGGTATTAGAGTTATTGCTCCAGATTTTGTTGGATTTGGAAAGTCAGACAAACCAACTAAAAGAGAATCTTTTACATATAATGGGCATGTAAACTGGATTAATCAGTTTTTTTCAAAATTGAACTTAACAAATGTGACTTTATTTGGTCAAGATTGGGGTGGTTTAATTGGCTTAAGGTTGTTGTGCGATAACCAAGAAAACTTTGATGCTGTAATGATTGGGAATACAGCTTTACCGACAGGAGATCATGATTTAGGCGAGCCATTTAAGGAATGGCGCAAATTCACTCAAACAAATGAATCATTTAAGATTGGTCCTATTATTCACCGAGGAAGTGTTTCTGGTTTAACCAAATCAGAAATTGATGCTTACAATGCTCCATTTCCATCAGAAGAATTTAAAGCAGGTGCACGACAGTTTCCAGTATTGGTACCTGCGTCAGTAAACGATCCAGCGCGAGAAAATCAATTGGCAGCCTGGGCGGTACTGAAGAACTGGGAAAAACCATTTTTGACATGCTTTTCAGATCAAGATCCTATTATGAAAGATGGTGAGAAAATATTCATTAAACTTGTTCCAGGTGCCAAGAACCAAGATCACTTCATTACAAAGAATGCGGGCCATTTTTTACAAGAGGACGATGGCATTAATTTGGCAAAAGTAATGTCGAATCTAATAAATAATCTCAAATAATTACAACATGGCGGGGACAACCTGATCAGGTGGTCTATGTCCATCAATGAATGTTTTTATATTTATTATAACTTTTTCACCCATCTCTATTCGAGCTTCATCTGTTGCGGATCCCATATGCGGTAATAACATAACATTTGGAAGATTGCGCAACTGGGGATTCACTTCTTTACGGGCCTCAAATACATCCAACGCCGCGCCAGCTAATTTCTTGTTTTTTAGAGCCCTAGCTAATGCATTCTCATCTATAACTTCGCCTCTTGAAGTGTTAACTATAAAAGCACTTTCTTTCATCAATGAGAGCCTACCACCATTAATCATATGAAATGTTGAAGGGGTGTGTGGGCAATTAATTGATAAGACATCAATCTCTTTAAGCATACTTTCAAAATTCTCCCAAAAAATTGCATCGGAAGGGGCTTCAAGTGCCGGGTGTAATTTTTTTCGATTATGATAATTAATTTCCATACCAAACGCTTTTGCTCTAGTCGCGACGGCTGAGCCAATTCTGCCCATGCCTAATATACCTAATCTTTTTCCACCTAGGCGCGTTCCAAGCATCGCTGAGGGAGACCAGCCATCCCAGGATTTTTTTTGAATCAAGCTAGCTCCTTCTTGAAATCTTCGCATGACCCCTAGCATAAGAGCTAAAGTCATATCGGCGGTGTCATCAGTTAGAACACCGGGTGTGTTTGACACAAGAATTCCTCTCTGTCTGGCTGTTTGCACGTCAATATGATCAAAGCCTGCTCCATAACTAGCTATAAGCCTTAAATTTTCACCAGCCCGTGCCAAAAGCTTACTGTCTATTGTATCGCTTATTGTTGGAACTAATATATCAGCTTTACCTATTGCAACGGCCAGTTCTTTTGCCGACATCGGAATGTCATTTTTATTAAGCTCGACGTCAAATAATTCTTTCATTCTATTTTCGACTGTGGCTGGTAACCGGCGTGTTACAACCACTTTTGG
>ENA-ORDR01000079-ORDR01000079.1-marine-metagenome-genome-assembly--contig:-NODE-79-length-50673-cov-5.306250_pt1 | contig 50673 bp, 42 predicted proteins | sample MGYA00240993_ERZ508538 | MGnify/ENA primary metagenome ERZ508538 (study PRJEB26207, sample SAMN05421999) | marine metagenome | isolation source: Monterey Bay, California, USA | place: USA:Monterey Bay... | reverse complement strand
GATCGGAAGAGCACACGTCTGAACTCCAGTCACGTAGAGATCTCTTATGCCGTCTTCTGCTTGAAAAAAATATCATCTTCATCTGTACCGTTATAATCAGCCATTTAATTAAACTGGTTTATTACCAATGACTGTTACACGCTCAACTCTTCTAACTGCAGGCCAATAATCACCGGTTGCATAATGTTGACAAGCTCTATTATCCCAAAAGGCAATAGAGTTTTCTTCCCACTTAAAACGGCATTGATATTCTGGGATGGTAGCTTGATTGTATAAGAAATTAAGCATAAGCCTTGAATCCTCATCAGAGAAACCTTCAATATGCGTTGTAAAAGCTACATTAACATAAATAGATTTCTTTCCAGTGTCAGGATGGGTTCGTATCACTGGATGAGTTGGTTTTGGAAATTTTTTATCAAACTCCTCTATCTCTTCAGGAGATTTTCCTTGTTTAATGAGCCTATTTCTGAAAAGAGCAAAATCATGAACTGCATAAGCTCCTTCTAGTTTTTCTTTAATTTCATCGGGAAGATTTTCATAGGCTGCTTCCATATTAGCAAATAAAGTATCTCCTCCAACAGAAGGAGTCTCTACCATTCGTAAAATAGATCCTAAGGATGGCTCCATGCGCCAAGTGACATCTGAATGCCAAGCATTTTCCTTTGGTTTATTGTCTTCGTTATGTGTAATACGAAGAACTTCTGGGTGATCCTCTCTGTTCGTTCCAAGAGGTGTAAAGGGATGAATTTCTAACTCTCCAAAATATTGACCAAATCTCATATGTTGTTCGGTTGAAATATCTTGATCACGAAAAAATATTACTTTGTAAGTTAGAAGGGCATTGTAAATATGATCTTTTTCTTCTTGTGATAAATCCTTTTTTAGATCGATATCAAGAAGCTCAGCACCGATAGTTGTTGACAATCTTTTGATAGAAAATGGATGTTTTTGTGACTCAAATTCTTCAGGTGAATAATTGGGTAGTTCTTTTAACATGCCGATACCTTATTTTTATTATTTAATTTGGAAAGAAGACTTTTTCATCATTTTCTTCCCATTTTTCATACTTAAACATTATGCCCTTAAATAATTCTGATTCAAGAAAATTCATTAACCAATTTTGTATCTTCGGTTTATTTAATGAATCAAACCAATCTATATCGGCTATTCGAAATTGACGAATAAAAGGCAATATTGAAATATCTAAGGCTGAGACTTTCTCATCATGAAGAAATTTAGAGATTTTTAGTTGTTCTTCTAGTGCGTCAATAAATACGAGGCATTTTTCTCTATGTACAATTGGGTCTTCATTATCATACCTTTTTGAATACTTATATCGGTCCAGATGATGCTTAAATTCATTATCATTTGTTTCTATTAAGACAGATGCTTTTTTTGATTGATTTGATCTCTTCCAATCCTCAGGATCATTAATATTGAGAGCCCAATCGATGACATCAAGACTTTCGTCAATAACTTCACCTGTATTTAATAAAAGAACGGGCACTGTTCCCTTTGGAGATAACTCTAGCATGGAGGGAGGTTTATCCCTTAAAAGGACTTCTCGAAATTCTACTTTCTGGCCACTAATAGAAACAGCCATCCTTGCGCGCATTGCATAAGGACATCTTCGAAACGAATAAAGAATTGGTTTATTTTTTTTGTTGTTCACCAAGATGTTTTTCACCTCTTAATTTTGATAATTGGATCTGTTTTTGTCTTGATTCAAATCGTTCTTTCTTTTCTTGTGTTGTTTTATCGTGGCAATATAGACAGCTAATTCCTTCTTCATATCGATCATCTTTTATTTCTTCTTCTGTTATCGGCATTCTACATGCAAAACACATTTTATAGGAGCCAACTTCAAGATCTTCCGTTAAACAAACTCTTTGATCAAATACAAAGCATTCGCCTTCCCAAAGACTATTTTCATTTTCAACTTTTTCTAAGTATTTAAGAATACCTCCTTGAAGGTGATAGACTTCATCAAAACCTTCTTCCTTCATTAAAGAAGAGGCTTTTTCACACCTTATCCCCCCGGTGCAAAACATTGCTATTTTTTTATTTTCATTACCTTTTTCAGCTTTAAAATTTTTAACCCACTTTGGAAATTCTCTAAATGAACCAGTTTGTGGATCTATTGCATTCTTAAAGCTACCTATTTTAGTTTCATATTTATTTCGTGTGTCAATGAGGACGACATCTGGATCAGATATGATATCATTCCAATCCTCTGGCTTAATATATGTACCAACAGTTTTATTAGGATTAATTTCAGGTAGACCAATCGTGACAATTTCTTTTTTTAATCGGACCTTCATTCTATGAAAGGGTTGTTTATCTGTAGATGAGTATTTAATTTCAATATTAGACAACCGGTTATCTTTTTGAATGGATATAAGGGCTTTTTTTAGATTTTTCGGTTCTGCTGAGATAGTCCCATTAACACCTTCATCTGCAATTAATATCGTACCCATAACTTTATTTTTATTACATATAGAATAAAGTTGATCTTGAAGGGCATTTAGATCATCTACTTCAACAAACTTATATAATGTCGCTACTAAAATTTTGTTATCATCTTGCATTTTTAATGTTTTAAAACATTTTGGCTAGATTTTCCTGAGAAAAATTAATTTTTTAATTTTATTGAATAGATTCAATTATTTATTTTTCTATTGCCTAATAACCTAATTTTAGTATATGAAGTATCTTAATGGAGTAAACAATATGCCTACAGGTACAGTTAAATGGTTTAATGGTCGAAAAGGTTTCGGTTTTATTGAGCCAGATGATGGTGAGAACGATGTCTTTGTTCACGTTACTGCTGTTAAGGACTCTGGTTTAGATGTTCTTAATGAAGGAGATAAGGTGAGTTTTGAGCTCGTTGAAAATAGAGGAAGAATGGCTGCTGAAAAATTATCAATGGTTGGCTCTGAAGAATCTAATGATGATTCCGAAGATCAAACTGATGATAGTGAAGAAGTGTCTGAAGAATCTGAGTAATTTCCTAATTATAATTTCTTTTTAAGTAAGTCCTAAGTTTATTTAAAGATAGTAAATTCATATTGCTTTCTGATTGTTAGGTTTAAGTTAAACAAGATAACAATTAAGAACTCTCTAGGACTTTTGTTTTTTTCAAATGGTTAATTATTAAAAAAAGGAGAATATAATGCCAACAGGAACAGTTAAATGGTTTAATGCTAACAAAGGCTTCGGTTTTATCGAGCCTGATGATGGCGAAAATGATGTGTTCGTTCACGTTACTGCAGTTCAAGAATCCGGTTTAGGAAATCTTGATGAAGGTGACAGAGTAAGTTTCGAGCTCGTTGAAAATAGAGGCAAAATGGCTGCTGCAAATCTTGCTACAGCGGATGCTAAAGAAGAAGCTTCTGAATAATTTTATTAGTTTAAAATTTTAAAAACTAAGCCCAATTTTAAAAGTGCCAAGCATTTTTAAATTTTGGGCTTTTTTTATAATTTATCTGGTTAAAAAGAGTATGATATTATAGTCATTCTTTTTATAAGAGTTAAAGATTTGGTCCCTTAGCTCAGCTGGATAGAGCACTGGTCTTCGAAACCAGGTGTCAGAGGTTCGAATCCTCTAGGGACCGCCAAATATTTGAGGTTAAAGTTATGGATAAATTACCGCTGCCAACAATAAACAACTCTCTTTTGGAGATGATAGGCAATACACCGCTTTTAGAAATAAAAAATATTGATGTTGGCGTTTGCAGGCTTTTTGTCAAAATGGAATCTCAAAATCCAGGTGGCTCAATAAAGGATAGAGTAGCAGTATCAATAATAGAGCAAGCCGAAAAAGATGGCTCATTGAAACCTGGAGGAACGATTGTTGAGGCTACAGCCGGTAATACGGGTATTGGTCTTGCATTAGTTGGAGCATTAAAGGGGTATAGAGTTATTCTTGTTATTCCTGATAAAATGAGTCGCGAAAAAATATTACATCTTAAAGCATTGGGGACTGAAATTGTATTTACAAGATCTGATGTATCCAAAGAAGATCCTGAGTATTATCATAATATTGCAGAAAAAATAGTTAAGGAAACACCTGGCGCATTTTATGCAAATCAATTTGGAAATCCTGCAAATGCAAAAGCTCATGAAGAAACAACGGCCCCTGAAATATGGGAACAGATGGATCATAATATTGACGCATTTGTTGCAGGAGTTGGTTCAGGTGGAACCTTATCGGGCGTAGGTAAATTCTTTAAGAATATTTCCCCATCAACTCAAATTGTTGCTGCAGACCCCGAAGGCTCAGTTATATTTGATGCAGTCAAAAAGGGAACTTTTTCTTATGAGGGTGGATCTTGGTTTGTTGAAGGAATTGGGGAGGATTTTATTCCTGATGTTTTAGATCTATCCTACATCGACGATGCAGTAACAATACCTGATAGTAAAGCTTTTGAAACTTTAGACCTTTTATTAAAAAAGGAAGGTATTTTAGCTGGCTCATCTGCTGGAACACTTGTTGCAGGTGCTATTGAGTGGTGCAGGGCGCAAACAGAACCTAAGAGGGTTGTTTCTCTTATTTGTGATACAGGAAATAAATACTTATCCAAAGCTTTTGATGAGGCCTGGTTAACTAACAATGGTTTAAGTGATAAAAATTTTAAAAATGATTTGAGTGATATTGTTGTTATGAGGGCGGATCGAAAGCAGATTGTTAGTGTTAAGGAGAATGATACCGTTTTAATAGCGTATAACAGAATGAGAAACTCAGATTTTTCTCAATTACCGGTCTTAGATAATGACAAGTTAGTAGGAATAATTAGTGAAGATGATATTTTTAATTACTGCTTTGATAATAAGGATGGATTTTCTGATAAAATAATAAATGCAATGTCAAAAGATCTACCAAAAGTAGATTGCAAGGCGTCAATTGGTAACCTTTCATCTGTTCTCAGAAAGGACAATTTTGCTATGATAATGGAAGGTGAAACTTTTATAGGAATAGTAACGAAAGTTGATGTATTAGCATATTTAAAAAATATTAGTTAAAGAGGATAAAATGACTAAAGATAAAAAAGGTTTCGATACTAGAGCTATTCACGCTGGACAAAAAAATGATCCAGTTACTGGTGCGGTAATGACGCCAATTTATGCTACTTCAACATATGCTCAAGAAAGTCCTGGGGTTCACAAGGGTTATGAATATTCTAGAACATCTAATCCAACGCGAAAAGCTTTAGAAGATTGTATTTCTAGTCTTGAGAATGGAGATCAGGGATTTGCCTTTGCCTCAGGAATGGCGGCTACTTCAACTATTCTTGAGTTATTAGATTCTGGTGATCATATTATTGCGTCCGATGATTTATATGGGGGAACATATAGATTAATGGAAGATGTAAGAAAAAGAACTTCTTCTTTGGAATTTAGTTTTGTCGATTTTTCAAAAACATCAAACATTATAGACGCCATAAAACCTAATACAAAAATGTTATGGCTTGAAACCCCTTCAAATCCACTTTTAAAGATTACTGATTTAGAGGCAGTATCATCTGTAATGGAGAAAAAAAATATCATAAAAGTCTGTGATAATACTTTTTCATCTCCGCGAATTCAACAACCCCTTGATTTTGGTTTTGATATTGTTATGCATTCTGCGACCAAATATATTGGAGGTCACTCCGATGTTGTTGCTGGTCTAGCTGTAACATCTAAAGAGAGAAGTGATCTCTCTGAGAGGCTTGCATATCTGATAAATGCGAGTGGTGGTATGACAGGGCCTTTTGATAGTTTTATGCTTTTGAGAAGTTTAAAAACTTTATCCATTAGAATGGAAAAGCATTCAGAGAATGCACAACTTGTTGCTGAATTTCTAGAGAGTCATCCACTTGTTTCTAAGACAATTTATCCTGGTCTCGAGAGTCACCCAGAGCACAATATTGCCAAAAAACAAATGAAATTATATGGCGGAATGGTTACTTTCGTTGTTTCGGGAGGGTTATCACAAGCAAAAAAAGTTTTGGAAAATTTAGAGATATTTACTTTAGCAGAGAGTCTGGGTGGAGCTGAAAGTTTAGCTGAGCATCCTGCTATAATGACTCATGCTTCCATACCAAAAGAAACTAGAGAAGCATTAGGTATAGACGACGGTCTTATTCGTTTATCTGTGGGAATAGAGACTTCAGAAGATCTAATCAGTGATCTTAAAAATGCACTAGGTTAATTTATTTTAATTTTATTTTGAAAGCATTATATTTATAGATCCATTTTGATTTTATCAAAATAAACGGTATCAGATTGCTTAAAACATACATCCCAGAATAAATTATCATTCTGAGTATTGGATTATTTAAGTGAAATAATTTTGTATTAAGTTTTGAGGCCTTCTGAATTTTTTGTGTTCGTAACTTTCTATTTTTTTGAAATTTTTTTAAAGCAAATTCTGGATTATTTTTGAAATGAATAATTGATCTATATAAAAGAATAGAGTCTTCCAATGCAGTATTGGCCCCTTGTCCATAAGACGGAGACATTGGATGTGCTGCATCGCCAATAATTACTGATCGTTTTGAAATCCAACTAGGTAGAGACTTATTCTCAAATAATCCCCATTTGTAAATCATATCTGTATTATCAATAATTTCTTTTACAGTTGTGTGCCAATCTTTATAATCATTTCTAAGCTCCTCTTTTTCACCAAATTGATGCCAAGAATTACTTTCCCATTTATCACTTCTTAAGGTTCCAATGAAATTTAGAAATTTATTTTTCTTTATAGGATAGTGAACAAAATGAGAATTTTTACCCATCCAAACTGTGCTAGATAAACTTTGCGTTTTCTTAGATAAATTTTCCATATCAACTAATCCACGCCAAGCAATAATTCCTGAAAATTTATTTTCAGACTTAGGCAGTATAATTTTTCTGACAGTTGAATTGATTCCATCGCATCCAACAACTATTGAACCTTCAAATGATTTTTGATTATTAAAATGAACTAAAACAGATTTATCATTTTCGGTGAAACTTTCAAAAGAATGATCAGTTCGAATTATATTTGGATCAAAATTGTTAATTTCTTCTATTAAAATGTTGATAATTTCTTTTCTTTGCATTTGAAGATAGGGATAACTAAATAACCTTTCGCTATCGTCATTGAGATTTTGCTTAGAAATAGTAAAACCTCTTTTGTATGTTTTCAATTCAATGGTGGCTGGTTTATCAGCAATATTAAGAATCTTATCCTTAATGCCTAATTGGAAAAGAACTGCATTTCCATTTGGGCTTATATTTATACCAGCACCAGGTTGGTCTATTTCTTTTTCTTTTTCAAAAAGAATAGCTGGATAGCCGTTTTTTATTAGTACAAGGCATAGTGCTAAACCACTTATGCCAGCTCCAATAATAAGGACAGGTTTATTGTTCATATATTTAACCGTATATATATTAAATATTGTATTTTCATTTTATGAAATTTTTACGATCTTTTTTTAAGATTCCATTTTAATATCATTATATTTATAGTTCGACATCATTAAATAGTATTGAAAACCAAATCCAGGGAAATTATTTAAAATTTTACCTTCAGATGTCTTATACCAACTCTGACAACTAGACGCCCAAACTGTTGAAGATAACTTCTTTTGTATTGTCAGATTATAATCGGACATTGCCTTATGTTTTACATCAATATGTTTTAAATTTTTCTTTTTTATTAACTTTAAACTTTTGATAATAAATTTAATTTGGCTTTCAATCATAAAAATAATTGAGACATGACCAGTATTAGTATTGGGGCCATAACACATAAAAAAGTTAGGGAATTCTGAAACCATTACGCCTTTATATGCTTCGGCCCCATTGCTCCAAACGTCGTCTAAATCTTTATTGTTAAGGCCTATAATTTTTACTGGAGATATAAAAATATTTGTTTCAAATCCTGTCCCATAAATAATTACGTCTAAGTTATTTTCCTTACCATCGCTTGTTATAACTGAATTTTCATTAAATTTTGTTATTGATTCAGTTTGAAGGAATACGTTTTTTTTCTCAAGTGTTGGAAAAAAATCATTCGTTGGTATTACCCTTTTACATCCAACTGGGTAGTCTGGCATTAGTTTATCTCTTAGAGATTTATCAGAAATTTGAGCATCCAATAACATCTTTTGTCCTAGCTGATACATCGAGGACATATTTTTAATTTGAAAGCCTGTCGTTAGATTAGATATTATTCTCTCTATAGCGGATAGCATTTTATTTTTATTAACAAAGAAGGCAAAATATAACCGTTCAGACATTAAATATTCATAATATCTATAAATTTTTCCAAAGAATGGCATATTTTTTAATAGCCATTTTTCAATATCACTAAACTTACGATCAGGTTTAGGAAGTATCCAGTTTGGAGTTCTCTGAAAAATTATCAATTCTTTTACTTCATTCGCTATTTTTGGAATGAATCCAACTGCACTTGGGCCTGTACCAATGACACCAACTTTTTTTCCCTTTAAGTCACAGGAATGATCCCATTCTGCACTATGAAAAGAGGTACCTTTAAAGCTATCCGATCCATCAAATACTGGTTTTGTTGGTTTATTTAGTTGTCCTAGGCCGCTAACTAATGTTTTGGTTTTATAAATACTTCCATTAGAAATAAACACATTCCATAAACTTTCATTTGAATCAAACTCGGCCTTAATAACTTCAGTATTGAATTTTATATGAGGTCTGATTTTATACTTCTCTGTTACCATTTCTAAGTAATCTAATATCTCGCTTTGTTCAGGATATTTTTTTGACCAATTTGGATTTAGTTCAAATGAAAAAGCATAAAAATGAGAAGCTACATCACAGCATAATCCAGGATAAGTATTATCTCGCCACGTACCCCCTACAGCCTGTTTTTTTTCTAAAACTAAAAATGAGGAGATATTAGCTTTTAATAAATTAACAGCCATACCTATACCGGAAATCCCTGCTCCAAGAATAATTGAATCATATATCTTATTGTTATTACTATCCATCTTTGGCAGACTATATTTACGAAGTAGATTTGCAAGAAAAATAAGTTATAAAGTTAAAAAAGGAATTTTATGAAAGCAGTAAATTATTCAGAAGGTAGGGTTAACGTTATAGATACGCCAAAGCCTACAGGGGAAGGTATCCTAGTGAATATTTCTTCATGTGGTATTTGCGGAACTGACATGGATATGCTCAATAATAAGGGTCATTTTTCTCATATAGCTGGTCATGAAATGTCCGGAAGATTAACGGATGGAACCTTGGTTGCAATTGAACCTTTAGATTATTGCGGTGGTTGTTCGGAGTGCAAATCGGGTAATTATAATCTTTGTTCAAATGAGAAATTTCAAATGATTGGTTTAACTTCTAATGGAGGAATGGCAGAGCAAATAATAGTTCCAGAGCATTGTTTGGTAAAACTAGATCAAGAAATTGATCCGACAACATCTTGCCTTATAGAGCCAATTGCAGTTGCAGTTCATGGTTATGTTATAACTCAGACGCAATCAAATCATAGAGTAGCAGTTGTTGGTGGAGGCTCAATAGGCCAATGCGCAGTTTTTGCTGCAAAAGCAATGGGATGTGAAGTCGATCTCCATGCCAGATATGACCACCAAATGGAGGCAGCAGAGTTTTGCAATGTAAAAGTTCCTTCTGGTGTTTATGATAGAGTAGTTGATTGTGTTGGTTCAGCTGAATCCCTTGAAACTTGTGTTGAACTATTAAAACCACAAGGAAAAATTATTGGGTTAGCTGTTGCATGGGACGATATTAAGATACCTGGATTTGGAGCAATTAATAAAGAGGCTTCATATCATGCCTCTCGCTGTTATGGTCTTGGACCTAATGGAAGAGATATAGACATTTCAGCAAAAATGCTCTTTGATTTTCCTGAGCTTGTTTCTAAGATCATCACACATAGATTTCCGATTGATTCTGCCGTTGAGGCATTTAAAATAGCGGATGATAGAAAATCAGGATCGATAAAGGTAGTTTTAGATATAAATATCTAATCTATAAATTTAACAGCGGAAATAATTTGAGTAAATATTATAATATTGATGATTTGAGGCTTTTAGCGAAAAAAAGAGTACCTCGTGCTGTTTTTGATTATGCCGATGGTGCAGCGGAAGATGAAAGCACTAAAGAAAATAATGGAAATGCTTTTAAAAAATGGAAATTTATTCCTGATGTACTGATCGATGTTTCTGAGGTTGAGACTCAAACAAAAGTTCTGGGGACTGAAATGCCCTATCCCTTTGCCTTAGGACCTACAGCAATTTCATATCTTTTTCATCACTCAGGTGAACCAGCAGTAGCCAGAGCTGCTTCAAAAAAAAACTTTCCTTCAACTTTGTCTTCAATAGCAAGTACAAATATTGAAGATTATGCAAATTCTTCTAATGGATCAGTATGGTTCCAGATGTATGTATGGAAGAACAGAGAAATTAGTTATGATTTTATTAAAAGGTGTAAAGAGAGTAATTATAAGGCAATAATGTTAACCGTTGATGTTCCAGTTGGTGGAAAAAGAGAGAGAGATCTTAGGAGTGGAATGACGGTACCGCCTAAGTTAACGATAGCATCGATAATTGATGCAGCATTTCATCCATCTTGGTGGTGGAATTTTATATTTGGGCCAAAAATTGGATTTGCCAATGTAAAAGAACGCTTTACTGGAAAAAAACAAAAACTTAACAATATTATGACTTACATGAATCAGCAATTTGATCCTTCTGTGACATGGGATGAGGCTAAAGAAATTGCAAATATGTGGGGAGGGCCTTTTGCAATTAAAGGCTTAATGACACCTGAGGATGCAGAAAAAGCCATAGAGATTGGAGCTTCAGCAATTGTAATTTCAAATCATGGTGGTAGGCAACTGGATAGCGCTGCTGCTCCAATAGATGTATTGCCTGAAATCGCTAAGCAAGTAAATGGAAGGGCGGAAATATTGATTGATGGAGGAATTAGAAGAGGTTCTGATATAGTAAAAGCTGTTGCCCTTGGTGCAGATGCCTGCTTAATTGGAAGACCTTGGGTTTATGGTTTAGCCGCAAAAGGAGAGAAGGGTGTTGAAACAGTTATTGATGTTTTGGCTTCTGAGGTAAAAAGAACACTTCAGCTACTTGGCTGTAAGAGTATTAAGGATGTTAAAAGAAGACATGTTCGATTAAATAAATCTTTTATAGAAAATTCAGACTAAATATGTACCACGAAAAAATTAATAACTACGAGCAAAGTGCTAAAAATGAATCTGATTTAGGGTTTGATAGCGAGAGATTATCATATATTCCCAAATATTTTTCTTCATACATAGATAAAGGTAAGCTTCCAAATTTTACCTTATTGGTTGCCCGTAATAACGAAATTGCGCATTTATCATCTCAAGGCTTTTCTAGTGTTGAAGATAATAAGCCTATTACAAATGACTCTATTTATAGATTCTATTCCATGACAAAGCCTATAACTTCTGTTGCAATAATGATGCTTTATGAAAAAGGGCTTTTACGTTTGGAGCATGAAGTCTCGAGATATCTCCCTGAGTTTAAGGATACAAAGGTATGGAAAGACGGTACTACAGAGAATTATTCAACGCGAGAACCTTCTCAGCCTATTCTTATTAAAGATTTACTGACTCATACGTCAGGTCTTAGTTACGGGTTTATGACTGGGCATCCAGCTATAAAACTTTATACTACCTCAGGAATTGCATCAGCTAAGAATTCTAAAACAAGGATAGAAATGGATCTCGAGGAGTTTTCTAACACTGCAGCATCCTTACCACTATTATTTGATCCTGGATCACAATGGCACTATTCAATTTCAATTGATATTTTAGGTCGTATTATAGAGGTTATTTCTGGCGAAAAATTTGATAGTTTTCTTAAAAAAAATATTTTTGGCCCTTTAAATATGACTGATACGGATTTTTCAGTTCCTGAAGATAAACATCATAGGTTCGTTGATTGCTATCAAGAACTTGTTTCTAAAAGTGGGAATAAATTAAAACGTTGTTTCACAGGTGGTGAAGATATTTTTTCAAAACCAAGAAATTTTTTGTCCGGAGGTGGCGGACTTTGTTCAACACTCGCGGATTATGCTAATTTTTGTCAAATGTTGCTTAACGATGGCGATTATATGGGAAAAAGAATCCTTTCTCCAATTACGGCAAGGTATATGAGAAGAAATCATCTCCCAGAAAACAAAACAATGAATGATATGGGTGATGAAAGTTTTTCAGAGGTTAGGTATGATGGGGCCGGCTTTGGTCTTGGATTTTCGCCTCTTATTAATTCAGTTAAAGCTCTTAGCCCTGCTTCAGAAGGTTCAGTTTCTTGGGGTGGAATGGCAAGTACCTTCTTTTGGGTCGATCCTAGAGAGAATTTTTTTACTATTCTTTTGACGCAATTAATACCTTCAGGTCGATATCCTATAAGACCACAAGCTCAAACACTTGTTTATTCGGCATTAATGGATCTTAAGAAAAATAGCTAGACTTTCATATTTAATAAATGTAAATTGTTTTTACCTTGAAAAAGGACGTGGTGATTTGAGCCAGTCGGCTTGCGGCCACGTAAAAGAAATCGCTAAAAATGACTGGGGGATACCCGGGTAATTCCGGGTTTTTTTATCTCTCAGTAAAAAAAGGAGATAAAAATGACTATTGAAAGTAAAAATCCAGAAACTATTGCCCTCCATGCAGGATGGCGTTCGGACCCAACTACAAACTCAGTTGCAGTCCCTATTCATCAAACAACAAGTTATCAATTTGACTCAACAGAGCATGCCTCAAATCTTTTTGCATTATCTGAATTAGGAAATATTTATTCTAGAATAATGAATCCTACCTGTGATGTCTTAGAGCAAAGAGTTGCTGCTTTAGAGGGAGGCGCTGCTGCACTAGCCGTATCATCAGGTCAGACAGCAACGGCTTATGCATTACAAAATCTTGCAAAAGCTGGTGATAATATTGTTTCTTCAACTGACCTTTACGGAGGAACCTGGAATCAATTGAACAATACCTTTAAGGATATGGGTATAGAGGTTCGGTTTGTAGATCCAAAAGATCCAAATGCGTTCGCAGAGGCAACTGATGACAAAACTCGTGCATATTTTGCTGAAACGCTTCCAAATCCAAAACTTGAAGTTTTTCCTATTAAGGAAGTATCTGATATTGGCAGAAAATTTGGAATTCCTCTAATTATTGATAATACTGCGGCACCTATTTTATGTAAGCCTTTTGAACATGGTGCAGCCGTTATTGTTTACTCTACAACTAAATATATAGGTGGTCATGGTACTTCTATAGGTGGCCTAATTGTTGATGGAGGTAATTTTGATTGGGCAGGAGCAGGGGATAGACAGCCAGCTTTAAATAACCCTGATCCATCTTATCATGGTGCAGTTTTTACTGTTGCCGCAGCACCATTAGGACCTATTGCATACATTCTTAAAGCAAGAACAACTATTTTACGTGATCTTGGCGGTGCTATGAGTCCTTTGAATGCATTTCAATTTATCCAAGGTTTAGAAACATTACCTTTGAGAATAAGAGAGCATTCTAGAAATGCACAAAGTGTATCTGAGTTCTTAGAAAAGCATGAAAAAGTAAGCAAAGTTATTTATCCTGGCCTTCAATCTGGTGAGGCAAGAAAAAGAGCTGATGCATGTTTTAAAGGTGGATATAGTGGTCTAGTAGGTTTTGAATTAGCAGGAGGCGTCGAATCCGGTAAGAAGTTTATTGATTCTTTAGAGCTTCTCTACCACGTAGCTAATATTGGCGACGCGAGAAGCTTAGCTATTCATCCTTCAAGTACAACTCACAGTCAATTGTCTGAGGAAGAGCAGATTGCATCAGGTGTAACGCCTGGATATGTTCGTCTCTCTATTGGTATCGAGCATATTGATGATATTTTAGCTGATTTATCTCAGGCTCTAGATAAAGCTTAGAGATTTTAAATACTCTAAAGAAAAAGCCGTCTCATTATTAGTGAGGTGGCTTTTTTTATTTTTCATGATAAAATTTTCTTGGAGATAGTATGAGTAAAATTATAAATACTGAGGTTTTAAAAAATGGTGTTGTCATATTAACTATGACTAACAGAGATATTAATAATAATGTTACTTGGTTGGCCACAAAGGAATTAACAGAAGCAATACAGGAAAATAGTAAAAAAGATTCAAATATTTTTATTTTAGCATCTGGACTTAATGATCACTGGTTTGAACATGCTTGGTTACAAGATATCTTAGCGATATATGAAGGACGAGAAACTACTGCGCCAGGTATATATTGGTTCCACCTTATGAAAGAATTAACAAATCCTGATAATACTTTTATTGCAGCTATCAATGGAAGGGCATCAGGTGGAGGAGCAGAAATTGGTTGGGCATGCGATTTACGGGTTGCAGAGAAAAAAGCTACATTTTGTCAACCTGAGGTTGATTTAAACCTAACAACGGGTTTAGGCGGCGTAAGCAGAATGTCAAGACTTATAGGCGCCACTCATACTTCAGAGCTTGTTCTTACCGGTTCTGAATTTTCTGCAAAAAAAATGTATGAACTCGGGGCTATAAATAATATTGTTAATAATGGTGAATCATTAGAGTTTTCTATCAATCTAGCCAATACTCTATCAAAGAAACCAAAAGAAGCCCTTTCATCTTTAAAAAAAATCTTAAAAGACAGTATGGAGTTACCTTTAATGGAGGCGCTTAGAAATGAGCAGGAAATATTTCAGTCGATTGTTAAATCAGATAATGCAATAAAGAAAATGAGAGAAATTCAAGATCAATATTTTAATGGTAAAAAGCCCAAAGATATTAAGTATTAATTAAATAGGTGATGAAATGAAAAGAAAAGTATGGAAACTTATTGGTAGACCTGAGGGTATAGAGTTTGATGATGCTCTTTCTTTAGTTGAAGAAGAATTGGAAAGCCCAACTAATGGTCAAATTCAAATTAAATTAAAAATAATCTCTATGGATGCTGGAACAAGAATGTGGATGAGCGATAGACAAGACTCCTATCAACCCCCAATAGAGCTTGGCGCCTCAATGGTTGGTGTTTGTTTGGCTGAGGTTGTTAAGTCATCGAACTCTAACTTCAAGGAAGGTGACTTAGTAAGAGGTTTTGGCGAATGGGCAGATTATGCAAATGTTGAGCCTGATTCATTCCTTGTCCTTGAGCAAGGGTTAGATAAAGATGAAGCTTATTTATCGGCGCTTGGACTAAATGGTTGGACTGCTTATGTTGGTGTAATGGAGGTTGGTAAACCAAAGCCAGGAGAAAACTTCCTAGTTTCTGCTGCTGCTGGAGCAACCGGTTCTTTAGCTGGGCAAATCGCGAAGAAAGCTGGTTGCAGAGTTATCGGTTTAGCCGGTAGTAAAGAAAAATGTGATTGGCTAGTTAATGACCTAGGGTTTGATGTTGCCATTAATTATAAAACAGAAGATTTAGACGCATCATTAAAAAAACATTGTCCTGATGGAATAGATATATATTTTGATAATGTTGCAGGCGATGTTCTTAATACAGTTATGTCAAATCTTGCATTGAATGCAAGAATTCCTTTGTGTGGTCTACTGGCTCAATATAATGAAAAGGGTGCACGTTTACCTGGCCCTGAAAACTTTGATCAACTTTTGATGAAGAGAGCAACAATAACTGGTTTTTTCTGTCCAGATTTTCTTGAAGATGGACCAAGAATAGAATCTCTTTTAGCGGACTGGTATAAAGATGGATCTTTAAAGTTTAAGGCTGATATAACTGAAGGCCTTGAAAATGTTCTGGTTTCCTATAAAAAGATTTTCACTGGTGAAAATGTAGGAAAAACATTAGTTAAGCTCTAAATTTAATTAATAATACATGATTATTTGAATTTTATAAGAAGGGATTGGATGAAATTATCTGGTAAATATAATGTTGATGGCTTAATTGCCAAAGAAGACGAAAGATATCAAGTTATTGATAATACAACCTTAAATAACCTTATTTTAAGTAGTACTTCACTTAATCCCGGTCACTCTACTAGTGGCCATGCTCACAAGGGGCAAGAGGAGGTGTATTTATTTATTAAAGGGACTGGCGATATGACCCTTACCTATCCAAATGGTGATAAAAATAGTTTCAATATCTCAGATGGCGATATAGTTTTAATAGAGGATGGAGTCCATCATAGGGTTATGAACTCTGGAGATAAAGAGCTGTATTTTATTTGCGTTTTTGACGGTAAAAGATCTCATTAAAAGATCTTAAGAACCAAATGCGCTCTCAAAAGTTTTTGACCAGCTTCCAGTGGTAGCGGCTCTTGAATATTCAGTAGCCCTTCCTTCAAAGAAATTTGTATGTTCGACTGCATTAAGCATTTCGTCCATCCAAGGGAGAGGATTTTTTTCAATATTATAAAGTTGAGGTAGCCCTAGTTGAGTAAGTCTTCTATCGGCAATGTATCTGATATATTGTTTAACTTCATCGGCCTCCATACCCTTTACACCACCAAGCTCAAAAGCTAAGTCAATAAATGCATCTTCGTGCTCAATTACAGTTGAACAAGCTTTTGTAATTTCATCTTTTACACCACTATTCCAGACTTCTGGATTCTCATCAATAAAAGTTCTGAATAGTTGGATGGCTGATTCTGTATGAAGAGTTTCATCTCTTACCGACCAGGTTACTATTTGACCCATTCCCTTCATACGATTTTGTCTAGGGAAGTTCATCAATACAGCAAACGAAGCAAATAGTTGAACACCCTCAGTAAAGGCACCAAAGACAGCAAGCGTTTTAGCGATGTCTTCTTTTGAATCGACACCCCATAAGCGCATATAATCGAATTTATCTTTCATAGCTTCATACTCAAGAAAAGCGCTATACTCAACCTCTGCCATTCCTATTGTATCAAGCAAGTGGCTATAAGCTGCTATATGAATAGTTTCTGTATTTGAAAATGCCCCCAACATCATTTGAACTTCAGTTGGCTTAAAGACTCTTGAGTAATGTTTCATATAACAATTATTAACTTCAACATCTGCTTGAACAAAGAAGCGAAATATTTGAGTCAAAAGATTCTTTTCAGGAGCTGTTAAATTCTTTTCCCAATCCTTAACATCTTCTGCTAAAGGAACTTCCTCTGGCAACCAGTGAATCCGTTGTTGTTTTAGCCATGCTTCGTAAGCCCATGGATATTTAAAGGGTTTGTAAACTAATCTTTCTTCAAGAAGTGACATAATAATTCCTTATTGGCATGCTAGACATTCGTCATAGTCGTTTGGGTTAGACTCTGCCGCAATATCATCCAGAGTTTTAACTTCAACCTGATCTGGTTGATTTGATGAATTTTCAGCTCTTTGTAGCGATAGAGACCTACAGTAATATAAACTTTTAACGCCTTTTTTCCATGCGGCATAATGCACTTCATGTAGATAAGATTTGTCACTATCAGCAGGTAGGAAGACATTTAAAGATTGAGCTTGATCAATCATTTGCGATCTATCACCGGCTAGATCAATTAACCACCTTTGATCAATCTCAAATGCAGTTTTATAGACATCCTTCTCTTGGTCTGACAGGAAATCAAGGTGTTGAACGGATCCTCGATTTGAAAGAATTGATAACCAAACCTCGTCATTATCTTGTCCTTTTTCTTCAAGCATAATCTTAAGGTGCCTATTACGAACTGTAAAAGTGCCAGACAATGTTTTGTGCGCAAAAACATTTGCTGCAATAGGTTCAATACCTGGGCTAGAGCCCCCACAAATTATTGATATTGAGGCCGTTGGCGCAACAGCAGTTTTATTTGAGAAGCGCTCCATTATTCCATACTCCTCAGCATCGGGGCACGGACCTTTTTCTTTTGCTAAATCAACGGAGGATTGATCAACTCCAGATTTTATATGTTTAAACATTTTTTTATTCCAAGATTTTGCAACAGCACTTTCCCACGGAACATTGTTTGCTTGAAAGAATGAATGCAGTCCCATAACTCCTAAACCAACAGAACGTTCTCGCATAGCAGCATATGCAGCACTTTTCATTGTGTCTGGAGCATTATCAATGAAATCTTGAAGTACATTATCTAAAAATCTCATGATATCTGGTATAAACTCTTTATTGTTTTCCCACTCAAAAAACTTTTCTAGGTTAACTGATGATAAACAGCAAACAGCCGTTCTATTTTCGCCATGATGATCAAGACCTGTTGGTAAAGTAATTTCACTACAAAGATTTGAAGTCTTTATTTCAAGGCCAGCTAATTTTTGATGTTCTGGTCTCAAGTTATTAACAGTATCCTTATAAACAAGATAAGGCTCACCTGTCTCAATTCTGGCAGTTAACATTCTTATCCATAATGATCTAGCTGATACCGTTTTTTGAACAGATTGGTCATGTGGGCTTCTTAAATCCCAGTCAGCATTTTCTTCAACAGCCCTCATAAAAGCATCAGTAATTTGTATACCATGGTGAAGATTAAGAGCTTTTCTATTTGGATCACCACCTGTTGGTCTTCTAATTTCTATAAATTCTTCTATTTCTGGATGATCAATAGGTAAATATACAGCAGCTGATCCTCTTCTCAATGATCCTTGACTAATTGCTAAAGTGAGAGAGTCCATTACTCGAATAAAAGGAACAATTCCACTTGTTTTCCCTACGCCACCAATTGGCTCTCCAATAGACCTGAGGTTACCCCAATATGAACCAATTCCGCCTCCTTTAGAAGCGAGCCATACATTTTCAGTCCAAAGATCAACTATACCTCCAAGACTGTCATTTGCTTCATTTAGAAAGCATGATATAGGAAGACCTCTTCCAGTCCCTCCGTTAGACAATACTGGTGTTGATGGCATAAACCATAGTTGGGACATGTAGTCATAAAGTCTTTGTGAGTGCTCTTGGTCATCGCCGTAAAAAGATGCCACTCGAGCAAAGAGATCCTGAAAAGTTTCACCAGGCATTAGATATCTGTCTTCAAGAGTTTCTCGTCCAAAATCAGTTAAAAGAGAATCACGTGACGGATCAATTTTAACTCTATTTCCTTTATCAGTATGCTGAACAGCTCTGTCAGTGATTCTAAAATCCATACGAGGTTCTTCAGCGAGCTCTATAGAAGGCTTTTCTCCAATTTTTGATTTTGCAAATGAGTATATTTCTTCCATTTCATCTTTAGTATAGCCAGAAATTGTAGGAGTAGGAGTCTTCTTTTTATCTAAATCATTTTTTATTTTTTTTTCTGGTTTATTCATAAGCATTTATATATCCCTTCTTTTTATCTGAGTCTTGAGAGACTCAGACACCCTTACAACTGATGTGTTGCATTATTGCGTATAACGGCAATTTTAAATAACATTTAAGAACGAAACATACTTTAGTTTAGAACTTCTACTTAATTTAGACACTATAAGTAGAGTATGAAACGTGTCTTAACACAAAATATAGTAGCGTGTTCGTTGCAGACGTCAATAACCAAAAAACAAAAAATATCATTTTTTTTGTTTTTTTTGACTTTTTACGTAAAACAATCAAAAGTTATTTTTATTTCGATATTAATTTTTTCAAATGAGGCAACATAGTGACTAATTCAAATCGTACTTATAAATCTTGGCGATTAAAAACAAGACCGTCAGGTGAAATTAAAAATTCAGACCTAGAATTGGTTGATGACGTAATTCCAGAAATTTCAAAAAACGAAATTCTTGTTCGTACGATCTATTTTTCTCTAGATCCTACTAACAGAATTTGGATGTCAGATGTTGATCAGTATATGGAGCCTGTTGAAATAGGTGATATTATGAGAGCTGGTGGTTCTTTGGGGGTTGTTGAAGAGTCTAATGTTGAAGGTGTTTCTGTTGGTGATATAGTTCAAGGCGGTATGCATGGGGGGTGGCAAGAATACTTTACTATGCCAGCCTCTGACATTGTAAAGATACCCCAAGGCACAGGCCTTCCGCTTACAGCGTTTATTTCAGTTTTAGGTTTTACAGGTCCAACTGCATATTTTGGTTTTTTGGATGTAGGTAAACCCAAAGAAGGAGAGACTGTTGTTGTTTCTGCAGCTGCAGGTGCTGTAGGCTCTATTGTATGTCAAATAGCAAAAATAAAAGGTTGTAATGTTGTTGCAATTGCTGGATCTAATGAAAAGTGCGACTGGTTAAAAAATGATTTAGGGGTCGATCATGTTATTAATTATAAAAATGAGAATATTCTAGATTCATTAAAAATTGCTTGTCCTAACGGAATTGATATATTTTTTGATAATGTGGGAGGTGATACACTTGATGCAGCCCTGACATTAATGAATAAATTTGGAAGAATTCCTGTTTGTGGATTGATCTCAATGTATAATGATTGGTCGTCAGCTGGCCCAAAAATGTATAGAAATATTTTGATGAAAACTTTAACAGTTTCAGGCTTTTTAGTTTCTGACTATGCAGAAAGATTTGGAGAAAGCCTCGAGGCACTCGGACAATGGATTGCGGAAGGAAAAATTAAATTTAAGGTTGATGTCGAAGAGGGCATTGAAAATGCCCCCAGCGCTGTAAATAAATTATTTTCAGGAGAAAATAATGGAAAGCTTGTAATTCAGACTTCAAAAGAGCCTTAAATTAAAAAACTTCAAAAAGACCAGCTGCGCCCATTCCACCGCCTATGCACATTGTAACAACAACGTTTTTAGCCTTTCTTCTTTTTCCTTCTAGAAGAATATGTCCTACTAACCTTGCGCCCGTCATCCCAAAAGGGTGCCCTATAGAAATTGACCCGCCATTAACATTTAGCTTCTCATTATCTATGCCTAATTTATCTCTACAATATAACGCCTGACTTGCAAAAGCCTCGTTTAATTCCCATAAATCAATGTCATCAACAGATAAATTATTTCTTTCAAGCAATCTTGGAATAGCATAAACAGGCCCTATTCCCATTTCATCTGGTTCACAACCTGCTACAGCAAAACCTCTAAAAGCTCCAAGTGGTTCTAGTCCTTTTTGTTCGGCTAGTTTTGAGTCCATTACAACAACAGAAGCTGCACCATCTGATAGTTGCGATGCGTTTCCTGCAGTAATAAAATGCTCTTCACCTCTCACAGGTTTCAATTGTGATAATCCTTCGATGGTAGTTGATGGTCTGTTACACTCATCTCTGTCTACAACATAATCTTCAATACTTTCTTCTCCAGTTTCTTTATTCACTAACTTCATTTTAGTTTCCATTGGAACAATTTCATCTTTGAATAAACCTGCTTCTTGAGCAGCGGCAGTTCTTTTTTGGCTTTGAAGAGAGTACTCATCTTGGCTTTCACGAGATATATTGTATCTTTTTGCTACAATATCTGCAGTCTCAATCATAGGCATCCAAAGAGCTGGATAAGATTCCATAAGTTTTTCTTCTGTAATATTATTAAAATTAATTCCTTGCATTGGTACTAATGAAATTGACTCAACGCCTGCACCTACAACAGCCTGGGCACCTTCATTTAAAACTCTTCCTGCTGCCATCGCAATTGTCTGTAATCCTGACGAACAAAATCTATTAACAGTCACACCAGATGTTGTGACAGGGCATCCAGCCCAAATTGCCGCTAACCTTCCAACGTTTTGTCCTGTCGCACCTTCAGGAGTTCCACAACCCATAATAACATCTTCTATTTCATGAGGTTCTAAATTTGCTCTTTCAATTGAATGTTTTACAGCATGACCAGCCATCGCAGCACCATGAGTGATATTAAATCCTCCGCGCCCTGATTTTGCTAATCCTGTTCTTGCTGTTGAAACTATAACTGCTTCTTTTGTCATTACTATCTCCTGGTCGAGTTAAATACATATTAACAGACTTAATAAATTTTAAATAAAAAATATTATTTATTAAAAACTTTCTTAAAAACAATATTATTACTATATATTTTCTTTTCTATTTTTAAAAAGTTAATTAAGTCATAAGTATTAGGAGTTTTTTTGTCAAACAATCTTAAAGATCATGTTTATTATAATATCATAATTCGAGATATGGAAAAGTGCGCGGAAAAAGAATTTTTTAAAGGCGCTAGGCTTTTATCAATTAATATTGATATTGAATTATTTGACAGCAATCTTAATGAAAACTTACTTGATGTTAGGACAAGTATTGAAAAAAAAAGTAAAGATACTTTATTTTTAAAAACTATCCTGATGGAAGATCAAAATATTTTGACTCAAGCAACTGCCATATGGTCTAAAGAAATTTAGATGTTGATGAACATTAAGAAACTAACAATTATAATTTCTTTGGCTTTATGTTTAGCCGGCTGCGGTGGTGGCGGAAGCTCGCCTACATTACCATCCAATACTCCCTTGCAAGAAAATAATAATATTGAAACAGAAGTTCAAATTAATCGTTATGTTCCAAAAGAAGTCTTTGAAACACCAGAATATATGTACCAATGGGGATTAGAAGCTATAAATGCTTCAAGCGCATACTCGTTAGGCGGTACTGGTGATGGGGTTGTTATTGGTGTAATCGACGAGGCCTTGGATTGGGGGCATCATGAGTTTCTTAAGGAAGGTATTCTTCATCCGGACAGTGTTTTAACATATAGTGGCAATCGAGAGCCTACTCCTTTGGAAAAATTTCATGGTACAGCAACTTCTTCAATAATCGCAGGTAGAAAAGATGATAGCGATATTCCAAAAAATATGCACGGGATTGCTTTTGATTCTGAGATATTATTTGTTGCCATTGAATTGGGGTCCCCACCTTCAGATGGAGAGTATGAGCCTCTAGCCATATCAGAATTTAGTTGGGAGGCTTATGACGAGAGAGAGGCTCAATTTTATAAAGAAATATCCTCTAAGGCCGATGTAATAAACAATAGTTTTGGTTTTACGGGTCAGGTAAGTGATTACACAAAAGAAGATCTTGAAAATACTTTTCCAAAATTTATTAAAACTCTTGGGGATGAAGAAGAAACCCTTTTTGTTTGGTCTGCTGGAAATTATAACGGAATAGTTGGGACTGATGGGATTGCAGTTGATGCGTCTAATCCAGGTATTTTAGCAGGACTTGGCTACTATTTTCCTCAGTTAGCTTCAAATAATGTAGCTGTTGTAGCTATTGACTCAAATGGTAAAATTGCCGATTTTTCAAATAGGTGTGGAGTTACTAAAGATTTTTGTATAGCCGCTCCTGGAGTCAGAGTTCCTTTGGCTATACCGAATAACCTCTTTTCATCAATGTCTGAAAAAGAAAGATCTGGTTTTAACCAAGGTGTTTTAGATTATTTAGAAGAAAATCCAACTGAGGCTTATTTATCAGGGTCAGGAACATCTTTTGCTGCACCACATGTAACTGGATCTTTGGCAGTTTTGTTTGAACTTTTTAAAGGAAACTTATCTTCCAAACAGATTTTAAAAAGACTTTATGACACAGCAAATAAAAGTGGTGAGTACTCAAACCAAGAAATATATGGACAGGGAGTGCTTGACTTAGGTGCTGCATCCTCACCAATTGGGCTTCCGCTCTTTTACACAGAAGCATCAATCTTTGATACTAGCGTCTCCACAAACAGTTCTTTTATATCCTCAGGTAAGTCATTTGGGGACAGTATGAGGTTGGCGTTAAATGATAAAGATATTACTTTTTTTGATGCTCTTGGGGCTCCTTTTTCTATTAAGGCTGGTAATTTTATAAATACTAAAATTCCATTATCAAGAAATTCAAAAAAATTATTTTCTTTTAATGAAAAAAAATTTAGTTACTCTGAAAATGGTTTTGTTTCTGAATCGTCATGGCAGTCTGTGTTGAGCTCAGATGGGGTTTTTGGCTATAGACTTAATGACGCTAGTATTAATTATCTTACTGGAGATAAAAATTATTTTTTATCCTATGGCGTTAATCCATCAAGTACACTTTTAGATGAAAAACCACTGAAATTAATTAAAAAGGCTTTTAACGATAATGATGCCTTTCTAATTCCTTGGTTAAAAGCTTCTGAGGAAGGATTTAATGCAGGTCTTTCAAGACAGTTTAAATCAAAAGTTTTTAAAATAAATTTTTTTTCAGGATCAAGAAGAGTTGAGGATTGGTTTTTAAGACCTACATTTTTATTACAGCATGAAGGAAAAACCAATGGTATGTCATTCAGCTTAGGTAGTAATAGAGATTTTAATATTCAAAGAAATGTTACGATTGGCATTATGAATCATAGTGATGAATTTTTTGATAATAATTTCGAAGGAGCATTTGATAGTCTTAGGGGTGGAAGAAGTTTTTATTCAGCATTTAATTTACAAGCAAACTTAAAAGATGGATGGAAGTTTATTGGCACCATAAGTCTAGCGAAAGTAAAAAGTATTTCTTCAAATAAATTCATTAGAAATATATCAGGAGTTATAGAAAGTAATTTTGATATAGGTATTTTTAAAGAAAACTTCTTGATTAAAAGAGATATTCTATCTTTCCGATTAAAACAAGATCCAAGAGTAGAAAAAGCCTATATAACTTTTAATTTACCAACAGGAAGAACACCTGGGGGCAGTATTAGGTATAATGAAATGACTTCACCTATTGCACCCTCTGGCAGAGAGATTCTTTTTGAAACTCTGTGGTCTCATGAAAATAATTATACAAAAAATTCTATAACTTTCTCTTTTATTAAGGATGAGGGGCATATAAAAAGAAGAGACATTGATGCAAGTATTTTATTTGCTACAAAAAAATCTTTCTAAAATTAGAGTCCAAAATCCTTCTTTAATGGATAAAGATCTTCAAAATCAGGTTCTTTATTTTCGATTTGTGAACTTAGTGCCTCTTTCATGTCAACCTGAGGATTATACATCCCACTTTGCCATAGGGCAATTTGGTTAAGACCTTCTTCTATTGTTCTTCCTCTTGTGTAGTTAATGGCCTCTTTAGATCCCCAAATCGCTAAAGGAGATTTTTTAGAGATTTCTTTTGCTATTAACATTACTTCTCTGAGCATTTCTTCTTGAGATGAAAAAACATTATTAACAAGCCCTATCTCTTTTGCCTCTTTTGAAAACAGTCTTCTGCCTGTAAAAGCAAGTTCCTTTACTAAGCCCATTGGTAGTAGATGAGGTAGTCTTGGAAAGGTTCCGACATCTGCAGTCATCCCAATATTTATTTCTTGGATACAGAAAAAGGCATCTTCAGTGCAGTACCTCATGTCACATGCTGATGCAAAATCAACTGCTCCACCAATACAACCACCATGTATAGCCATTAAAACAGGTATTCTTGAATTATCTATACAATTGAATGTTTCTTGAAGCTTAAGAAGATTTTTATAAAAACTAGCTTTTTGTCTTCCAGTATCAGTTTTAGATTTTTCTTTTTTTTCAGAAGAATCTGCACTACCAAAAACAGATAAATCCATTCCTGCACTGAAATGTTTACCTGTGGATGAAATTACTATGACTCTTGCTAATGCATCACTATCAATCTCATTAATAATTTCAGGCAGGTCTGACCAAAAAGAGTAGGGCATACTATTCATCTTTTCTGGTCGATTTAAAATAATATGAGCAATTTTTTCTTTGATTTCTATTTTAAAACATTCAAACTTTTTTTCTTCTAATGTGATACTCATGAATTCCTCTTTTCTATTAAATTTTAAAAAATCTATCTTGATACTTATTAGTTAGCATGTTTTTGTATATTTTTTTAGGAGAAAATTATGGCAATTGACTATGATAAAATTATGTCATTAAAAAGTAATGATGTTGAATATTCATATACTGATAATGATACAATGCTCTATGCCCTAGGTGTTGGATTTGGAAGAGATCCATTAAATAGAGATGAGTTAGATTTTGTTTATGAAAAAGATCTAAAGACAATACCTTCAATGGCAACAGTAATAGCATGGGGTGCAGGCCATATGCGTGATAGTGGTATAAATTATCTTATGGTTGTGCACGGTGAGCAAAGATTGAAGATTTATGAACCTTTGCCAGTTGCCGCAAATATACTTGTGGACTCAAGAGTTACTCATGTTATTGACAAAGGCGCAGACAAAGGTGCCCTTTTAGTAACTGAAGTAGATATTAAAGAAAAACAAACAGGCAAACTCTTATGTACATTAGGAGGTACAACTTTTGCTCGAGGAGATGGTGGATTCGGAGGACCAAAGGACGGATCACCAGAGCCTCACCAAATTCCTGACAGAAAACCAGATATTATTAGTGAGTTAGATACAACTCCCGACCAAGCCTTGCTTTATAGGCTTTCAGGAGATAGAAACCCTCTTCATTCAGACCTAGATGTTGCAGAAGCAGCTGGTTTTCCAAGACCTATTTTACATGGGCTATGCTCATACGGAACGGCATGCAGATCCATAATAAAAGATGTATGTAAATATGATAGTTCTTTGATTAAGCAATTTGATGTAAGATTTTCTTCACCTGTATTTCCAGGAGAAAAAATCTCAACAGAAATCTGGGTTGATGGAAGTGATATATCTTTTAGATCTTGGGTAAAAGAGAGAAATGTTATGGTTATCAATAATGGTAAATGTGTCTTGAGGGACTAGTTTCTGTTAAAGATTCTTGATAAACCCGATGCTATCATACAGATAAATATAAGGACAATAAAGCCTTCCAGAGCGCCAATAAAGTTAGTACCGTCTGAAGTTTGATTTTCTTCTTTATTTGTGATGGTTGTTATTGGGCTTATTGTTTTTGGTATATTAATTTCATCAGTAACATTAATATCAATAACCTCAATATTTACTTTTTCATTGATTTTAATAATTTTTGACTCTTCTAAAGAACTAACTAATGTATCAATTTCTTTGGCTTTTGCTGTATTTGCAGAAGTGATATTATTATCAATTTCCGCTTCAATTATAACGTTATTTTCCTCATCCATAATTTCCCTCTAAGGTTACCTTATCCCAAGAAGTGAAAATTCAAAATTTTTTTTTAATTTTTGTTTAAGAGGAAGGTTTTATTCTTGATTTTATTTTAATAATTTCTTCTTGGATAATTTCTGGAAATTCCATTGGAAGAAAATGAGAGGATTTTTTAATAACTTTAAATGCACCCAATGAATCCCTCTCTTTTAAAAGTTTAACACCGATACTTCTTGTTGTAGAACCTATCTCACCTTGCAAAAGTGTTATTGGGCACGATATATTTTTTATTGAGTCCATTGCATTATGCTTCCAGGAACCAAAAGTCGCTGCCTCCCACTTTGGATCGCATGTTAATTTTATTTTGTTTTTAAATTCTCTTGTTCCGCCATCAACGTAATCTTCCAAAAAGCCATCTTCCCAGGTCGCAAAAGCACCTCTACCTCTATAAGACTTAAGAATCATTTCTTTATTAGGAAACTCAACCCTCCTTTTTAGAGTGCTATCAGATCTAGAGCTCATTTCCTTAATAAAAGGAATAGATTTAGTTATAGGAAATTTTTTAGCTATCTTTAGAATATTAAGACTCATTTTTGATATTAGGACTGGCTCAACTAGCACTATTCCAGAAACTAGGTCTGGCCTTTTTGCAGCAACTTGCATAACTGAAGCGCCCCCCATAGAATGGCCGCTCAGAACTATAGGCTCTCCTTTCGATTCAACAAAATTTTCAACAGATTGGATTAAATCATCACGATAAATTTTCCAATCAAATATTGTTTTTGGAATTGCGCTTGTTTCAGTAAACCCATGGCCCCTGGCATCCTCTGCACGTATATGAAATAAATCAGAAAGCGGTTCTAAAAGCTTTTTATATGTTAGCGCATTAAATCCTGTTGCATGACAGAATTGCAAACCAGGCATTGATATATCCTTATCCCATTCTATGTATGAGACCTTTCCGTCACCCCAGTTGTGATATTTTTTTTTAAATGTCATTTTGATAATTTATATTTCTTGATACCATTCAGATATGGCTAAGCCAATATCTTCCGGAGAATCTTCTTGAATAAAGTGAGATCCCTTAACTGTTACTTCTTTTTGATTTTTCCATTTCCGACAAAATTCTCTTTGCTCTCCAATAAGAATAGAACCAGGATCAGCATTTATAAATAATTTAGGGATTGTATTTATAGACATCCATAATGAATAGTCTTCAACAATCTTACAGACCTCTATGGGTTCATTTTCAATTGGTATTTGTCTAGGCCAGTCTAATGTAGGTCTTCTATCTACCTCTTTTAAAAAAGGTTTTCTATAAACATCCATCTCTTTCTTATTTAAATCCCTAATAATTGCACTGGGTAAAACTCCCTCAATAAAAAGATTCTTTTTTATAATTAAATCCTCTCCAGCCTCAGACCTAAACCCTTGAAAAATGGACCTTGCGTCATCTGGCCAATCATTCCATGAAATTGGCCTAACTATTCCCTCCATATAACATAACCCTTTTATGATTTCTTGATTTTCATAAGCCCAGTTAAAGCCTAATGATGAACCCCAGTCATGAACAACAAGGACAACATCACTTTTTATTCCTAATTCTTTTAGGCATGCATCAAAATATTTTTTATGAACATGATAAGAGTATGAATTATTTCCTTTATCATCAAGTTTATCGCTATCACCCATTCCGATAAGATCAATTGCTATGCATCTCCCATGGTTCTCCAAATGAGGAATAATATTTCTCCACAGGTACGATGAAGTAGGGTTTCCATGCTGAAAAATTATTGGATTACCTTTTCCTCTTTCAACATATGACATTGTTTTTCCAAGAACTTTTATTGTTTTCTTTTCTAATTCTTTATCAGATATTTCACCCATTTGTTATTCACCTTTAAAGCTAGGCTTTTCTTTTTCGGTAAAGGCTCTTATACCTTCTTTTGCATCTTGACCTTTTAGCTGTTCTCCAAAAACTTGAGATTCAAGTTCCATCTGTGTCTCAAGACCGTTTGAGAAGCTTTGTCTTATCATCTCCTTCACACCACCAAAGGCCTTTGTTGGACCATTAGAAATTTTTTCAGCTAATTTATTTGCTTCAATTAAAACTTGATCATCATCAACTACTGTATTGATTAAACCCCAGTCTAATGCTTCTTCAGCCGATAAAACACGATTTGTTAGCATGAGTTCCATAGTTCTTTTTTTCCCAATAGACCTTGGTAAATGAAATGTTGAGCTACCATCAGGAGTAAGGCCTGCAGCTGTATATGCAGAAGTGAATTTTACATTTTTTCCTGCTATCGCCATATCGCAAGCTGATACCAGAGATAATCCGGCGCCAGCAGCAGTACCAGTAATTGCACCAATAAGTGGAGTATCTAGATGATCAATTTTTGATAAAGCGACATGAAGAATACCAATCATTTCAGATATCGCTTCTCTTAAATTTTCTTGCTCAGTCATATATTTTAAATCACCACCTGCACAAAAGATAGATCCCTCTCCCTGAAGAACTAATACTCTTACAGGTGCTCCTGACTCACATTTAATAGCGATATCTAGAAGTTCTTTTACTAAAGGGATGGTGATAGCATTTGCTGCTTCAGGCCTATTTAAAATAATTCTTCCAATATTATTTTCTATTTCAAATCTAAGATTTTTATAATTCATTTCTCTCTCACTTATTTTCTGCTTCTTCAATTAGGGGTAGAATTAATTTAGCAGAATACCAAAAACAAAAACCAGAAATAGGGTAGGCTATAATACCCAATGTTAATAACGAATAACGGATTCCATCATCATAATTAAAAAAATTATCATTTAAGAAGCCTAGAGCGAATGGGCCTAAGGCAAATCCAACAACATTTGCGCTAATATAATAAATAGAGGCAGTCCTTGCTCGTAAATTAATAGGTGATGCATTTTGTACTGCCGAAGCATAAAGGCCAGGCCCAGCTGACATAAAAAATATTAATCCAATAAGGCCAACTTGAGCCAGGATTACATTATTAACTAGGCAAAATAAAATCAGTGACAGCCAACAAAAGAAAAGAGTAATTGGTGCGATTAATAGATTTGCATTTTTTATACCTTTTGTCATAAAGGAGCTTGCTAGCAATCCAAAACCTAAACTTCCTCCAATCCCAAAAATAATATTAAAAAGTCCAAAATTTTGACCTGCATAGCTCTTAGGAAGATCATGGACACGAACTAACATTTCAACTCCCCAGGCAAGAACAGAGTATCCAATAATGCCAGTCATTGTCACACCTAAGAACATAAAGGCAAAGAATTTCCAAGCCTTTTTAATAAAAGGAAGGACAGGATTTTCTATTTGGTTTTTTTCAACTTCATCTTTCGGCATAGGAAGAAATCTAATCAGTAATGCTAATATCAAGCTAAAGAAAGCAAAAATAAGAAATGTTAAACGCCAGTCAGCTAAATTGGATAGTGGACCTAAAAAGGGTCTAGCAACTGATATATTTGTTATGATTGCTCCTCCCCCCCAAGCAGCTAGAGCTGATCCTAGGAATGGTCCAGACCCAAAAATACCTAAGGCTAAAGGAAGTTTTTCTTTAGTAAAGAAACCTGCTAGTATTGCAAGCGCAATAGGACCTAAGGCTGCCTCACCAACACCAACACCTATTCGAAAGATAATAAGATCCCAAAATTGTTGTGCAAAACCCGAAAGACCCGTCAGGATACTCCACATAAATATTGTCCAGAATAATATTGTCCTTTTATTACCTTTATCTGCCAATATTCCAAATACAAGCGAAGCTATACCAAAAAAAATTGCAAAAACTGTTCCAAATAAAAAACCAATTTGTGTATCAGTTAACAGAAGGTCTGCTTTGAGCTCAGGTATCATTATTGAAGGTAGCTGTCTATCTGCAAAGGATAAGGTATTAACTGTTGTAATAAAAAAGACAGCTATCCAAGCTAATTTTGATGATGCTTTTGAAGAAATGCTCATTTAATTTTTCCGATATTTATTATTATTGTTATGTTTTAATATTTATAAATAGATTTTTTAGGCTTACTTAAAACTCTATGTACTATTGGTTCAAAATCTTTCAGTTGCATTGATTCATAGTCTGGATCAAAAGCACATTGATCATAGAGATGACAAAATTGAGCTGTGTATTCATAAAATTCATGACCTTTGTATTTATCACGCATATTATTATCTAATCCTAGGTGCTCAAAAAAATAATAACCTTGGAATATTCCATGATTATTGAGCATCCAATGATTTTTTTCTGATACAAAAGGTTTTAATATAGCTGCACCTATTTCGGCATGGTTATGAGAGCCAAGTGTATCACCGATATCATGAAGAAGTGCACATACAACGTACTCTTCATCTTTTCCGTCTTTATATGCCCTTGTAGCAGTTTGAAGGCTATGCTCCAATCTATCGACAGCAAACCCTCCATGGTCATCTTTAAGTATTTTAAGATGATCTAAAATTCTATGTGAAAGGTTTTGATTAAATTCTTTGGCATAATCTGAAATAATAACCCAATCCTCTTTTGTTGAGGAAGCCATTGTTTTATAGGTTGCGCGACCTTTATTAATAATGTCATTCATATTTGATCCCCTTTAAAAATTATCTTAAATTAATTTTTTACTAATACAAAATATTTCTTACATAATTAAAGAGTTTTGATTATTATTTTAATGTAGTATGAGTTTATTAATGCGAAAAATAAAAATAACTATCTATCTTTTTTTTATAGTTTTACTTTTAAACGGCTGTGAAACAACACAATTAGTTAAAGTAAAGTCAGATAAAAATTTATTATCATTAGAGACAAAACTAACAACAAATAATGGCCCTGTAATTGGCTTTATTGATCAGATGGGTATTAAAAAATGGCTGGGAATTCCTTTTGCAGAACCGCCTATCAATGAATTAAGATGGAGGGCGCCAATAAAGGGAAAAAATTGGAAATCCCTCAAGGAGGCAAATTCTTTTTCATCGCCTTGTGTACAATTTCAATCCTCACTTACTGCTGATGGACTAGTTAAACCTGGCGAGATAGTTGGTAGTGAAGATTGCTTATATTTAAATGTATATGCCCCAAATTTATCAAATAACAAATTAGTTGATAACAGCGAATTATTACCTGTTATGGTGTGGATTCATGGTGGAGGAAATACCACAGGTATGACATCTGAATATCATCCAGAACGTTTTGTTAAATCTGAAAATGTTATTTTCGTTAGTATGTCTTATAGGCTAGGATTTTTTGGTTGGCTTTCGCATCCATTAATTAGAGAACAAGAGGGGCTTAATGCCAGTTCGAATTTTGGTCTTCTGGATCAAATTATGGCCATTCAGTGGGTTAAGGATAATATTCAATTTTTTGGAGGTAATCCTAATAATATTACTATTTTTGGAGAAAGCGCGGGCGGCCAAGATGTTATTGCCTTATATACATCTCCTTTAGCAAAGGGTTTATTTGAGAGAGCAATATCTCAGTCAGGAGGAACTAGCGTTACAAGCATTAAAGATGCTGAGAAAATTGATCGGTATGATGCTAATTTTACAGATAATTACAAATACCGTCATTTAACAACTGAAGAATGGATAAATGTCTTAAATAAAAAAGGTCTTTTAATTTCAAAATTTAATGATGAAGAAGTTCTTACAGACCTTAGATCTCTAACCCCAAGAGATTTAATGAGTGCAATAGCAAAAGGTGATTTTTGGAGTGAACAAAGAGACCTGGCAAGAATAATTGGAGATGATATCGTTGTACCGAAGGATGGTATTTTAGATAGCTTGAGCGATATTAATAAGCACGCAAATGTTCCTATTATTTTCGGAATTAATAAAGATGAAAATAAGTTGTTTAATTTTTTTGATAAAAAATATGTAAGTAATTTTTTTAATATTTATTTTAGAGTAAAGGATGCTTTTTATTATGATCTTATTTCTGATTACCAGAGTCTAGCATGGCGATCTAATGGCCTTGATACACCCGCAGACCTTGTTAAAGAAAGTGGTCAAGAAAACGTTTTCGCCTATAGATTTGATTGGGATGAAGAGCCAAAAGTTCTTGGGATGGACTTCTCACTCCTTCTTGGTGCTGCACATGCTTTTGAAATTCCATTTATAATGGGAGATTTTGACTTTGGTGATCAAACATCCTTTCTATATGATAAAAGTAAAATACACGAAAGAGATATTTTATCATCAACAATGATGAGTTATTGGGCTGAATTTTCCCGATCAGGCAAACCTTCAACATCTAATAATAGTGATCTTCCTGAATGGACAAACTGGAAAAGTGGAGATCAAGATCACCTGCGTATAATGATCTTGGATACACTATCCTCTGGAGGAACTCAGATGGATCAAAGTTATGTGCCAATTAAAAAGCTAGTAGAAATTTTCGAGGAAGATACTAGATCAAATGAGGTTGACGATAAGTGTAGATTTCTAAATATTGCTTATTCTTGGGTAGATGACTGGAAATTAAAAAATAATTCTTGTTTAGGCGATTAAAAATATGAAAAAGTACGACTGCTTATTTATTGGTAATGCAATTGTTGATGTTGTAGCAAATGTTTCATTCGAATTTTTAAAAGATCAGAATATCGATGTTGGTTCCTGGAGACCAACTACTTTAGATGAAATATCTCAGCTTCAAAATAAAATGGAAAATATATTGGTAGCCTCTGGCGGATCAGCTGCAAATTCAGCAGTTGGGTTCTCTTTGTTGGGAGGAAAGTCTAGTTTTATAGGTAGAGTTAAAGCTGATGAATTTGGAGAGCTTTATGTGAAGGATTTACAGGATGCAAATGTTGATTTTGTATCATCAGCTGTAAGTGATGGGGATGAAACAGGGAGATGTTTAGTTTACGTAACACCTGATGCACAGCGTTCAATGAGAACCTACCTTGGAGCAGCATCAAATCTTTCACCAGATGAAATTAATGATAGTTCTGTAGAGGAATCAGAGTTCATTTATATGGAGGGTTATCTATGGGATGAGCCTATTGCAAAGGAAGCATGTAAGAAAGCGTATGATTTATCTAGAAAGGTTGGAACAAAATCTGTATTAAGCCTCTCAGATTCTTTTTGTGTCGATAAGTGGCGTTCTGAAATTAGAGAACTGACAAAAACAACAGATATTATTTTTGGAAATGAAGAAGAGATTATGTCTTTATATAATACAAATATACTTTCTGATGCTATATCCGCTGCAACAAGCGAAATAAACCTTTGTATTGTTACGCGCGGTGACAAAGGCTCACTAATAATTTCTTCAGAAGGTGTTGAAGAAACACCAGCGTTTAGTTGTGAGAAAGTTCTAGATACTACAGGTGCAGGGGACTTATATGCAGCTGGCTTTCTCTATGGTTTAAGTAATAATTTGAGGCTTTATGAATGTGCTCAACTTGGATCATTTTGTGCATCTCAGGTTATTGGTCTTTTAGGTCCAAGGCCTTCTCCTAATTTAGCTAAATTAGCGAAAGATGAAGGTTTATTAGTTTAATTTTTTTTAGTATATTTAATTTATGGATATTAAATCGTTATTGATTCAACCTGAAAGAGCTCTACCTGGAAGAGATAGTGCAATAGAAGTAAATGCTAACCACTTTGTTAGTGATCAACCGATTGCACCTCCTTTTTCGGAGCATTTAGAGCTCGCAGATTTTGGCTTAGGTTGTTTTTGGGGTGCCGAAAGAATTTTTTGGTCCCTAGAAGGAGTTGATGCAACGGCTGTTGGTTATATGGGTGGATATACGCCAAACCCAACTTATGAAGAGGTATGTTCTGGAATGACTGGACATACGGAAGCTGTAAGGGTGATTTTTGATTCAAAAAAAATATCATACGAAGAGTTACTCAAAGTTTTTTGGGAGTCTCATAATCCTACTCAAGGAATGCGCCAAGGTAATGACGTTGGTACTCAATATAGATCTGCGGTGTATACGCATAGTGATATTCAAAGTAAGTCAGCATCTCTTTCAAAAGAAACGTATCAGCTTAATCTAAATGAAAAATCCTTTGGTTCAATCACTACTGAAATAAGTGCTGCCCGACTTTTCTATTACGCAGAAGACTATCATCAACAATATTTGGCTAAAAATCCTAATGGCTATTGTGGAATAGGTGGTGTTGGTATTGAATTTAAATCTTAGTGTTTATGATGGTGCGATTTTAAATCTTTCTCAACATCTTCGTGATCACCAATAACAACATGATGTTTACTCTTTACAACAACTCGCTCAAGAACTGGAACAAGAAGAAGAGGTAATAACCCCCCAAAGACTATTCCTAAAGTTGCAGGTCGCATTGTTGAGTCTAACAGAGCTGCAATTAAATCAGCTAAAACATGAGCTATTCCTGCACCTATAATCCCTGCAACATAACCATTTGATACTATTTTCAATAATCGATTAATACTAAAACCAGAATAATATCCTAAGAGCATAATACTTACATGTACTAATCCAAAAATAAAACCTCTTGATAGCTGACTATCGACTCCAAAGATATTTATTATTAAATCATCCATAATAAGCTTCCCTAAGGTATTAAGTTTAGAACTGTTTATTTATTGAGAAATGAAACTCCCTCTCATTACCAACAAAGTATCTGTAACTTCCAAAAGCAAAATCTGCTCTTGTGGCATATCTCTCATCAGTCAAATTAGCAACCTTAAAAGCAAAATTTGATGTTTCACTTATTGATACTTGAGCTCTTAAGTTAAATATATCATGACCAGCATAGAAATGAGCATTCCTCTCGTCAATTGGATAGTCTCCAACCTTTATCCATTCAACTTCAATTTTTCCATCTTTTAAGAATAAGTACGAAACTCTTGTGTTAGCTAGTTTTTTTGGAGCAGAGTCTATAATATTTCCATTTCTTATTCCATTAGGGAGATGGTCAAAATCATACTTATGATTAGCTAGGCTAGCTGAGCCAGAAATTTCAAGATTTTTTCCTATACTTACAAGGTAATTAAACTCAATTCCTTCATGTTCTGTTTTACCATTTTCAACATTAAAACCTTGAGAGTCTCTAAAGAAAAAATTATCTTTTTCCATTTTATAACCAACTATTTCATATTGAACGTTATCGATAGACCCCCTAATACCTATTTCAAAGCTATCAAGTTTTTCTGATTTTGCACCTCCTGGAATTTGTTTACTTTGTATTCTGTATAAATCTGTTACCTGGGGAGCTCTGTTACCTCTGGAATAATTCGCAAAAAGTGCATTTTTATCATTTATTAGATAAGAGATAGCGGTCTTAATAGATATATCGGTATAATCATCTGACCTATTTGGGGTAACTTGAATCCTTCCTTTTGTTCCATCTTGAATATTTGTTTTATAGTCATATTCTGTATTTTCGGCTCTAACGCCTCCTGTTAGTATAGTTTTTGAATTAAGTTGCCACTCAGTATTTATGTAAATCGATAAAATCCTGCTATCAACAATGTAGTCATAATGTGGTCCATTAGGATAGGCTAGTCTTGGTCCAAAAGATACATCAGGAGCATCCTGAAATTCGTTCAACTTTCCCTCCGTAAGTTCTAAGTCGCCGCCCAAGTAAAGATTTAAATTATTAATTTCTTTTGTATACAGGGTTTGCACACCAATACTTTTATGACTATTTTTTTCGAGAGGTTTTCCAGGAAGGAAGTGCATTTTGAAATTCATATCATTATAACGAACGAAAGGTGTAATACTCAATGTTGCATTTTCAAGGTTTTTGATAATTTTTAAAGCAGATCTGATACTATAAGTATCTCTGTATGCCTCAGGGTCAGGATTGATTTCACTAAGCCTTCTATCTTCATATACTTCAAATCCTTTTACATAACCCATTGTCTCTTGATTAAGGTTTGTTCCTGAGAAAGTAAAAATATAATCAGTTAAGTTTTCTGAATGATCCAATCTGAGAAGAAATTTCTGTTGTCCATAGTGGGGTTGATCAGTTTTATCATCATCATTACCAGAGTTATTATTATTACGTCCATTATCTTCACGCCAAAATAGGCCTAGAAATAAGCCTCCATTTTCAGTAGGAATCGAGTAATCACCATCTATAATAAAGTCAGATTTTGAAAAATGTGTTCCAATACTTCCACTTTGAGTATCAGATGGTTTAGGTGTTATTACATTCATAAGACCATGTATTGCATTTGAGCCATAAAGTGTTGACCCAGGTCCACGTATGACTTCTGATTTTTCTCCAATTTCTATAATAGATTCCATTAAACCATTTACATTTCCAAACCCAGGTGACCTCAAGGGAATTCCATCCTCAAGAAATAAAAAACTTCCTGCACCAGCACCACCTGATAGCACTGGGGATCTAATGGATGTAAGATGCTCTTGGCCACTTCCTTGACTTATATATATGCCCGGTAACCTGTTTATAATCTCACTAGGGTTGCGGGACCCTAAAAATTTAATCTCTTCAGATTGGATTAACGAGATATTTCCTTGAGTAGTTAAAACCTTGCTGTCATTTTTTGATGCAGTTACAACAATTTCATCAATTAAGTTTGCCTCAACATTGGACTGAGATAAAAATAAAAAAGTTATAGTACAAGCTAATATTAAGTATCTTATTTTAGTAAATTTCATGAATTTCTCGTTAGGATTTTATTATTATTATATTGATTTTTTATTAAATTTTAATTTTAACATAGTCGTTAATATCTAACCTTTTATAACTCTTATTAGATCATGGAAATTAACAAATCCAATAGGGGTTTTGCCGTCATCTGTTACAAAGAGCCCTTGAATTCCAAGATTGTTTATTAACTTTAAAGCATCTGAGACTAATAATTTAGAAGATACCATTTGAGGTCTCTTCGTCATAATTGATTCAACTTTATTATTTAGTATCTCAGGACCCATGTGCCTTCTAAGATCTCCATCAGTAATGATTCCTTCTAAAGAATTATTAGAAATAACTCCTATACAGCCAAAACCCTTTTCGGAAATTTTAATCAAGGCTTCTGACATAGGGCTGCCAATATCAATGGTTGGTAAGGATTCTCCAGAATGCATCACGTCTTTAACAACTGCTAATGCTGCTCCCAGTTGTCCTCCAGGGTGAAGTGATCTAAAATTGTCCTTATTAAAGTCTCTAATGTTGAGAAGTGATATTGCAATTGCATCACCAATAACGAGCTGCATAGTTGTTGACGTTGTTGGAGCAAGTCCATTAGGGCAGGCTTCTTCAACCATTGGTATATTTAGTGCGATATTTGAAGATTTTGCCAAATGACTCTCTTTATTGGACGAAAGACCTATAAGTTTAATTTTATTTTCTAAGGCATATTTTACAATATTTCCTAACTCAGTTGTCTCCCCAGACCAGGAAATAGCTAAAATAATATCTTTCTCTTCTATCATTCCCATATCGCCATGACTTGCTTCTGTTGGATGAATGAAATACGAGGGAGTTCCGGTTGAGGATAGTGTAGCAGAAATTTTTCGTCCAATATGTCCTGATTTACCAACACCCGTAACAACAACTTTTCCTTTAGAGTTAAAGATAGCATCAACAGCTTTTTCAAAATCGGAATTAAAAAATTCCTTCAGAAGAGAAAGGCCCTCTATTTCATCGCTTAAAGCTTTTTGAGCTGATTCAATAATTTTCATTTTACTACCTACTTAGTATTAATTGTATTTCTACCAACTGAGTGATATTCGAAATTTAAATCTTCCATCTCTTTAAGGGAGAATATATTCCTAAAATCAACTATAATGGGTCTCGTCATAATATCCTTAATTTTCTTTAAATCTAGTTCTTTAAATTCATTCCATTCAGTAAGAATAATTAAACAATCTGAATTTTTTGCAACGGAATAAGCATCCTCTTTCCATTCTGCGCCATAAAATTCATTAATATTTTCTTTATTAGCTTCTGGATCATAGATAGAAACATTAATATTTTTTTTAAGAAGCTTTGGTATAATAGACAAGCTTGGGGCTTCCCTCATATCATCAGTATTAGCTTTGAATGTAACACCAAGAATACCAACTTTCTTATTTTCTCCAATTACCTCAAGAATTCTATCGCCTAAGTTTAACTTTCGTCTTTCATTCCCATCAATGACCGCCTTAAGAAGGTTTTGAGGAGCTTTAAATTCTTCGCCTGATTCTATTAATGCCCTTGCATCTTTTGGAAAACATGAGCCACCAAACCCCGGGCCGGCATTTAGAAAGTGAGGTCCTATCCTTTTATCTAATCCAATACCATTTGCTATATCCTCAACATTAGCCCCAACTTTTTCACATAGATCTGCAATTTCATTTATAAAAATTATTCGCATAGCAAGCATTGAGTTACTTGCATATTTTATAAGTTCAGAAGATTTTCTAGAGGTAAAAATAATTGGATACTCTTTTTCAATCTGTCGTTTATATATTTCTTTAATTGATTCAATTGCTTTTTTGCTTGATGTTCCAACTACTATTCTATCAGGATTTTCAAAGTCTCTAATTGCAGATCCCTCTCTTAAAAACTCAGGATTAGAGATCACTTCAAATTTTTTAGTAGGATTTTTCTCAGATATAATTTCTTCTATCCTATCACAAGTTCCAACAGGTACCGTTGACTTTACTATAATAATACTCTCGTCACGAAGGGACTCTGATATTTCTTTTGCACAAGAATATATTTGCGATAAATCAGCATTGTCACCTTCTAGACTTGTTGGAGTCCCTACTGCAATAAATATAATTTTTGATGCATTTAAAGAAGATTTTATGTTGGAAGAAAAAGATAAATTTTCCTCCTTTATATTTTTTTTTACAAGAGTTTCTAGTCCTGGTTCGTATATTGGAATTTGGCCTCTGGAAAGATTGGCTATTTTGCTTTTGTCCTTATCAACACAAATTACTTTATGGCCTGCATCCGATAAACACGCTCCTGTTACAAGTCCAACATAACCAGACCCTATGATAGTAATGTTCATAAATACTCCCAAAAGAGGTTAATACAAAAATGAAACAGCCTAAAAATAGAGAGTCTCTTTTTTATATTAGTTAAAAATATTTAATTTTTCTTTAACAACTTTTTCTAAGTAAGGCGAAGGCGTAAAATCAGTACCATACTCCTCCTCCATCTTCTTAAGCCATTCAAGAATTTTTTCAAAACCTATTAGATTTCCATAAAACATTGGACCGCCTTCATACACAGGCCAACCGTATCCGTTGATCCAAATTATATCAATATCACTAGCCCTAATCGCCATACCTTCTTCAAGAATTTTAAATCCTTCATTAATCATTGGATAGAGACATCTCTCAATAATTTCTTCTTTGTTAATAGAGCGCCTTTTAATTTGTTGTTCCTGGGCAAAGTTTATTATTAATTCCTCAACCTCTGGGTCAGATGATTTATTTCTATTTTCATCATAAATATAAAAACCCTTTCCAGATTTTTGCCCAAATCTATCATTCTCACAAAGCTTTTCTCTTATGGTTTCTCCACGTGAAGTTTCTTTATTCCATCCAATATCTAGGCCAGCAAGATCCGACATTGCAAATGGCCCCATTGGAAATCCAAAATCAAAAAGTGCATCATCAATATCCCATGGTAGGGCGCCCTCTAAAATAAGTTTATTCGCCTCTCTTTGTCTTTGGGCGAGAATTCTATTACCCACAAAACCTGGACAAACTCCAACTAAAGCAGCAATTTTTCCAATTGATTTAGCCATTGCCATTGATGTTGCTATAACTTCATTAGAAGTTTTTTCACCTCTTACAACTTCAAGTAGTTTCATGACATTAGCTGGACTAAAGAAATGAAGGCCAATAACATTTTCTGGTCTATCTGTTGTAGAGGCAATTTCATTAATATCTAATCCAGATGTATTGGTTGCCAGAATAGCTCCATTTTTTGCTACAGTATTTAATTTAGAAAAGATTTCTTTTTTCAAATCCATATTCTCAAAAACTGCTTCAATTATTAAATCTTTCTCAGACAAAGAATTAATTGAAACATCTCCATTGATTAGGCTCATCCTTTTCTCAACGTCCTCAATAGAAATTCTTCCTTTGCTAGCTGTATTTTCATAATTTTTTCGAATAATACCAATACCCTTATCTAAGCGTTCTTGATTTTGTTCTACTATTGTGACGGGAATATTTGCATTTGCAAAATTCATAGCAATACCGCCTCCCATAGTGCCAGCTCCAATTATACCAACCTCATTAATTTTTAATTTTTCTGTTTCTCTTGGGATATCAGGAATTTTTGCAACCTGCCTTTGGGAGAAAAAGAAGTATCTCTGAGCGGCTGATTGATTTCCAGTTACTAGTTTTAAAAATAAATCTCTTTCAACTTTTATCCCTTCTTCAAAGGATTTATTAACGGCTGCCTCAATACATTGAATATTATATTCAGGTGCTAGGAACCCTCTTGTTTTTCTAGCAATAGATTTTCTAAAATCACTAAATAGCTGATCATTACCTCTTGCTGCAATTACTTTTTCGTCCATATCACGAACTTTTTTTAAAGGCCTATTATTGGCGAGTATTTCTTTTGCAAATGAAGTTGAATCTTCTAGCAACTGATTTTCAGAAGCCATTTTATCTATTAGACCACTTTTTAGGCATTTATCGGCTGATAAGTGTGTACCTGATGTAACCATTTTTAGCGCCTGTTCGACACCAACAAGCCTGGGAAGTCTCTGGGTTCCTCCAGCGCCAGGTAGTAAGCCTAGGCTAACTTCGGGTAGACCACATTTTGCTGAAGGAACAGCAATACGGTAATGACATGTTAAAGCAACCTCTAAACCACCGCCAAGGGCAGTTCCATGGATAGCTGCGATAATTGGTTTTGGAGAGTTTTCCAACTCTTCTTGAACCTCGAAAAGAGAGGGTCCTTTTGGCTCTTTTCCAAATTCAGAAATATCAGCGCCAGCTATAAAAGTTCTTCCGTCGCAAATAAGCACTATTGCCTCAACATTATTATTTGCTATCGCTGCTTTTATACCTATGTCTAAACCCTCTCGAACATTAGCCGATAAAGCATTTACTGGAGGAGAATTTAAAGTAAGAATAGCTATATTTTCATTAATATCTAAATTTGTAACATCATTTATAGTAGCCATATTTTTTCCTTTCACGTTTAACAAATAAGTATATTCTACCTAACATCTAAACAAAACTAATTTAAGGAGATTTTATTGTCAGATAATAAAACACCATCTAATGCTTTAGCAAAAGATTCTATAGAATCTATTCAAGCAAGTTTTGAAGAAAAAGGCTATATTTGTAATACTCATATTGCAACAGCTATATTTCTTAGTCAGTCGTTGGGAAAGCCAATATTGGTCGAAGGTCCTCCTGGAGTTGGTAAAACAGAGTTAGCCAAGGCAACTTCTGATTGGATGCAAAAACCCCTCATAAGACTCCAATGTTATGAAGGACTTGATGAGTCCAAAGCTTTATATGAATGGAAGTACGGCAAGCAATTACTTTATACTCAAGTCTTAAAGGATAAGTTAAATAGTATTGTCTCAAAAGCTGATACTCTAGAATCGTCAATAGATAGCTTAGATAGCTTCGATGATATTTTCTTTTCTGAAAAATTCTTAGAACCCAGGCCTTTGTTAAAGGCTATTAATAGTGAAGAGGGTTCAGTATTGCTTATTGATGAGATAGATAAATCTGATGATGAATTTGAAGCTTTTCTTTTGGAGATATTATCTGATTACCAAATCTCTATACCTGAAATTGGAACTATAAAAGGAAAAGTTAAGCCTATGGTCTTTTTAACATCTAATAATACAAGGGAGATTGGTGATGCACTAAAAAGAAGATGTATTCATCTTTATATACCTTTTCCAGATTCACATTTAGAAGAAAAGATTATTCATTCTCGTGTTCCCGAGATTCATCAAGATCTGCAAAGGCAATTAGTTGCATTTGTACAAAATTTAAGAAATCTTGATTTAAAAAAGTTACCATCTGTTTCTGAAACAATTGATTGGGCAAGAGCTCTAGTTTTATTGAATGTTAAAGTTTTAGAGCCTGAGATAGTTCGCGAGACATTAAATATATTATTGAAGTTTCAATCTGATATTGATTCCTCAGACCCTGAAATTGATAGTATTATTGAGACAGCAAAAAAATAAATGGTAGATTTCTTAAGAGACTTTATTCATATCTTAAGGTCATCCGATATAAAAATTTCAACGGCAGAATCTATTGACGCAATGCGAGTTGTTTCTCTTATAGGTATAGATGATAAGCCTTTGTTACAAGACTCACTTTCTCAGACATTGGCAAAGAATTTAAGAGAAAAGGAAATATTTGACGAATGTTTTAACAAATTTTTTGAAGAAAATTATATGAATATCGCTGATGAATCTAATAATCCTGATATTAAACAGGCTGATTTGGATAACCAAGAGAATTCTGAGAAGTTAAATGATTCTAAATCAGCTGATTTAGAGGATTTGTACAAACAGTCTGATAAAAATACTTTAATGACTTTGATGGCTATAGCTGCAAGAGAGGTTAATTTAGCAGATATTAGGCTTTTTACCCAAACAGGAATGTTTACCCGTAAGATTTTTGATGCCATAGGTCTTGAAAAATTAAATAATGATATTTTTTTAGCGTCTCGTTCAGGAGATGTAAAAAGAGAAACGGAGTTAAAGGAAATTAGAGAACAACTTCGTTTGGAAATCAGAAACTATGTTGAAAACCAAGTTAAATTAAGGACAACTAATGCTGGAAGGCAGTTGCGAGAAGATGCTTTATCAAAAATTCGTCTTACTCAAGCAGATAGATCAGACTATTCTTTGATGTCAAAAATAATTAAAAGGATGGCAAAAAGACTAATATCAGTGCACTCAAGAAGAAAGCGAAAAGCTCGAAGAGGTCTTCTTGATGTAAGGTCAACAATAAGGGCTAATCAAGAATATGATGGTATTTTATTTGAAACTATATGGAAGAAAACAAAAGTTGATAGGCCTAAAATCGTAGCACTTTGTGATGTATCTGGATCAGTTGCAAATGTTTCAAGATTTTTTCTTATGTTCTTACACAGCCTTACAGATGTTCTCCCTCATGTTCGTACCTTCGCTTTTTCTAATAAGGCTGGAGAGGTTACAGACCTTTTTGAATCAAAGGATATTGAAGTTGCGGCAACAGAAACTCTTTTAATTAACGGAGGTGGTTCAACTGATTATGGAAAAGCTTTTTCTGATCTAGAAGGGTTTTTAGAAAATGATATCGATAGGAAAACAACCGTCATTATATTAGGTGATGCTAGATCTAATTATGGTGATCCTAGATGCGATATACTTAAGACTATTCAGGAAAAATCAAAAAGAGTAATTTTTTTAAATCCTGAACCAAAATCTTTATGGGGAACAGGAGATTCCGAAATGTTAAGATTTGTCCCCTATACTTCTAAATCAAAAGTTTGCAGTTCTCTTGTTGATTTGGAAAGGGTTGTAGATGATATGCTTAGGTCAAGTATCTAGATAGGAAGGTTTCTTTGACCAGTTAAAAATAAATCAACTGAACTTGCACATTGACGACCTTCTCTTATAGCCCAAACAACCAACGATTGCCCGCGTCTCATATCGCCAGCTGCAAAGATTTTATCCTGTGAGGTTTTATAATCAACAGTATTAGCTTGAACATTTCCTCTAGGATCTAAGTCAGTCTTTGAGCTTTCAATCATTCCCTCATGAATAGGATGAACAAATCCCATAGCAAGCAAGATAAGGTCTGCTTTGAGGCTAAACTCTGTTTTAGGAATTGGCTTCATCTTTTCATCAACTCTTACACAATTAATCTGAGTAACCTTTCCATTTTCACCTGAAACACTTTGGGTCATTACTGAAAAATCTCTTAAAGCACCTTCTGACTGACTGGAAGAGGTCCTTAATTTTAAAGGCCAATTTGGCCAAGTTAGAGATTTATCTTCTTGTTCGGGAGGTATTGGCATGATCTCAAGCTGTGTAACTGATCGTGCTCCTTGCCTAATTGATGTACCAATACAGTCAGAACCAGTATCTCCACCACCAATTACTATCACATCTTTATCGGATGCTAGTATCTCTTGTGTATCGCTTGAAATCTTTTCGTACGAAACACGCCTATTTTGTTGGGGTAAGAAGTCCATTGCAAAATGAATTCCATCTAGATCTCTCCCTTCGACAGGCAGATCACGCGGGTATTCAGATCCACCACTTAAAACAACAGCGTCAAACTGGTTTTTTAATTCATCCATAGAGATATCTATACCAACTGTTGTGTTATAAGAAAAAATAACACCTTCCGCTTCTATCTGCTCAATACGCCTATCAATTACTGTTTTTTCCATTTTAAAATCTGGTATACCATAGCGTAACAAACCACCTGCTTTATTATTTTTTTCATAAACAGTTACATCATGACCAGCCCTTATTAATTGTTGTGAGCAAGCTAATCCAGCTGGTCCAGCTCCAATTACTGCGACTTTTTTACCAGTACTTTTGACAATCTTTTGTGGTTGAATCCATCCTTCTTCAAAACCCCTGTCAATGATAGCGCATTCAATTGTTTTGATTGAAACAGGCTCTTCATAAAGATTTAATGTACATGCTGCCTCACAAGGTGCAGGACAAATTTTTCCAGTAAATTCAGGAAAATTATTTGTTGAGTGAAGATTCTCTAGGGCATTCCTCCAATCATTTGAATAAACTAAATCATTCCAATCAGGGATTTGATTGTTTACAGGACAACCTGAATGACAATAAGGAATTCCACAATCCATACATCGCGCAGCTTGTTTTACTGTTTCTTCTTTTGATAAAGGAACAATAAACTCTTTATAGTTTGATATTCTATCTGATACAGGTTTGTAATCCCTATCAATTTTTTCTATTTCCATAAATCCAGTTGGTTTTCCCATTATTGGCTACCTCTTTGAGAATTTTCAGATTGATTTTTTTTTGAATACATTTTGATTAGAACTTTTTTATATTCTGTTGGCATGACCTTTATAAATTTTGGTAAATAATTATTAAAATTATCCAAAATATTCTTTGCTTTAGGACTGTTTGTGTATCTGAAATGATTTTCTATTAAACTCTTTAACCTTTCTTTGTCATGCTTTAATAGGTTATCACTTAAAATACTTTCATCAGTATTAGTAATTTCTTCTAATTCAATCATTTCTGAATTATATAATCTTTTAAATTTATCTTCTTCGTCAAGTACATAAGCTATACCACCTGACATACCTGCTCCAAAATTTCTTCCAACTTTACCAAGGACAACTACAATACCTCCAGTCATGTACTCACAACAATGATCGCCTGATCCTTCAACAACTGCTGTTGCCCCCGAATTCCTAACTGCAAATCGTTCACCCGCAATTCCATTGAAATAACATTCACCAGTTATTCCACCATATAGAACTGTATTACCAACTATTATATTTTCTTCAGGTATAATATTTGAATTGGTTGGAGGGTAAATAGCAATTCTTCCTCCAGAAATACCTTTGCCAACATAGTCATTTCCTTCTCCTTGGAGTTCAAGTGATATTCCTTTAGCAAGAAATGCTCCAAAACTTTGTCCAGCAGTACCTTTAAGTTTAATATTAATACTTTCATCAGGAAGCCCTTTATGACCAAACTTTTTTGCTACAATACCTGATAACATTGCGCCAACTGATCTATCTGTATTGTTTATGTCTGAACTGATCTGAACAGGTGAGGCATTCTCAATTGCAGGCTTTGATTTTTCAATAAACTTTCTATCTAAAATATTAAATATATCATGGTCTTGATCTTCACTCTGATATAATAAATCGCCTTTCCATGGCTCAGGTTTGAAAAATAACTTTGTAAAATCTAAACCTTCTGTCTTCCAGTGATCAATGGCTTTATTTGTATCTAAGTATTGGCTTTGACCAATCATTTCATTAAATGTTTTAAATCCTAGTTTGCTCATATAAGATCTAACTTCTTCAGCAACAAAAAAGAAAAAATTAATTACATCTTCTGGTTGGCCGTTAAATAACTTTCTCAGTTCAGGATCTTGGGTTGCAATACCAACTGGACAAGTATTGAGATGACACTTTCTCATCATTATACATCCTGATGCAATTAAAGGAGCTGTCGAAAATCCAAATTCATCTGCACCTAAAAGAGCAGCAATAACAACGTCACGTCCAGTTTTAAGACCACCATCAGCTTGGACAGTGATTCTTGATCTTAGACCGTTGATAACCAATGTTTGATGTGTTTCAGCAAGTCCTAGCTCCCATGGACTTCCTGCATTTTTAATTGATGTTAAAGGACTTGCCCCTGTTCCACCTTCGAAACCAGAAATAGTAACATGATCTGCTTTTGCTTTTGATACTCCGGCTGCAACTGTACCAACTCCTACCTCTGAGACTAGTTTAACAGAAATTGCCGCAGATGGATTTGTATTTTTCAAATCATAAATTAATTGAGCAAGGTCTTCTATAGAGTAAATATCATGATGAGGAGGGGGCGATATTAATCCTACACCTGGAGTTGAGAATCTAACATTTGCAATTGTTTCATCAACTTTATGACCTGGTAATTGACCACCTTCCCCTGGCTTTGCTCCTTGAGCCATTTTAATTTGAATCATATCCGAGTTCACTAGGTATTCAGTTGTAACTCCAAATCTTCCAGATGCAACCTGCTTAATTGAAGAGCGCATTGAGTCACCATTTTCTAATACAGAAAATCTATCAGCTTCTTCTCCACCTTCACCTGTATTTGAACGACCACCAATTCTATTCATTGCTATTGCAAGGTTGGTGTGTGCTTCTCTACTAATTGATCCATAAGACATAGCCCCAGTTGCAAAACGTTTTACTATTTCTTTTGCTTCTTCGACTTCTTCAATAGGAATTGGTTCTTTAGAAAAATCTTCTGCATTTTTAATGGCAAAAAGACCTCTTAGTGTCATTAATTTTTGATCTTGAATATTTATGGATTTTGCATATTCGTTATAAGTGTCTGGATTATTTGAACGAACAGCATGTTGAAGATTTTTTACATTGTCACTATCCCAGGTATGTTTTTCTCCTCTAAGGCGGACTGCATATTCTCCTCCAACATCAAGAAGATTTTCAAGACCTGGAATTTTTTTAAAGGCATCCTTATGTCTTACCGAAGTTTCTATTTCAATATCTTTGATACCAAGACCCTCAACAAGACTTGAGGTACCTGTAAAATAGATATCAATAAATTTTGAAGATAATCCAATTGCATCAAAAATTTGGGCACCACAATAAGATTGATAAGTGCAAATGCCCATTTTTGACATAACTTTTTTAATGCCTTTACCGATCGCCTTTATGTAATTTACTTTTGCATCTTGCTCATCTAAATTTTCAATTAAACCTCCAACTACATCTAGAGCTAACCATGGATAAATGGCATCAGCACCATATCCTGCCAAACAACAAAAGTGATGAATTTCTCTTGCTTCCCCAGTTTCAATAATTAAACCGCAGGATGTTCTTAGTCCCTTTTCTATAAGATGTAGGTGTACTTTTGAAGTTGCTAAAAGTGAAGGAATTGGTATATTTTTTTCACTAATTAATTTATCAGAAAGAATTATTATATTGTAGCCTTGAGCAATACTTTCTTCTGCTTTTAAACAAACTTTAGCTAAAAAAGATTCTAGATTATTCTCTTTTTTATTATAAGTAATATTAATAACTTTTGAGGATAGAAAGGAGTTATCACCTTTTCCTAAGCTTATAATTTTACTTGCGCTTTCTTCATCTAGGATAGGACTATCAACTTTAATATATTTGAGCGTTTCTTTATTTTCCAAGTCTAAAACATTTGGCCTTGGACCAATATAATTATTAATCGACATAACCATTTCTTCTCTGATTGGATCAATAGGAGGATTAGTTACTTGAGCAAATTTTTGTTTAAAATATGAAAACATTGGTTTTGATTTTAAAGAGAGAGGTGCAATAGGTGTGTCTGTACCCATTGACCCAGTTGCCTCCATTCCTTTTTCTACCATTGGGTTTAGTAAAAACTTTTCATCCTCTTCAGTGTACCCAAAAGCCTTTTGCAGTTCTTTTTTGGTTAAAGTATTTTTTTCTATTTTTTTAGTTGTAGGAATATCATTAATTTTTATTTGATTAAGTTCTAGTAATTTTCTCCAAGGCCTCTTACTTGAAACCTTTTGTTTGATCTCTTCATCTTTTATTATAATTCCTTCTTCAAGATCTACTAAGAGCATTTTTCCAGGCTCTAATCTCCATTTAGATTTAATTTTAGCCTCATCGATAGGTATTAAACCCATCTCAGAAGCAAAAATAACTTCATCATCGTCAGTTATTACATATCTAGCTGGTCTTAACCCATTTCGATCAAGCAGAGCTCCTATTTGTTTTCCATCTGTAAAGGCAATATTTGCAGGCCCATCCCAAGGTTCCATAATTGGAGCATGATATTCATAAAAGTTTTTTAGCTTACCATCCATTATAGAGTTATTTTGCCAAGCCTCAGGTATCATTATTAACATGGCTTCGGCAATTGAATATCCACCCATTACTAATAATTCGAGAGCATTATCAAATGACGCTGTATCTGATTGTCCTTCTTCAATTATTGGCCAAATTTTTTCTAGATCTTCTTCTGTAAACATAGGGGAGGCAAGATTTTTACGTCGAGCATTCATCCAATTTATGTTTCCTCTAACTGTATTAATTTCTCCGTTATGGCATAGCATTCTAAATGGCTGTGCTAGGCTCCAAGTCGGAAAAGTATTTGTTGAAAATCGTTGATGTATAATTGCAAATGATGATTCAATATCATTGTCAGAAAGATCATCATAAAATCCCAATTTATCAACTATACCTCCAACCTGATCGGCAAGAACCATGCCTTTATAAAGAATTGTTCTTGATGATAGAGATGGGATATAAAAACCCTCTTTTAGAGTTTTAGAAATCTTAACTATTGATTCTTCTATGCACCTCCTAAGTATATAGAGGTTTCTCTCAAAATCATCTTGGGTTTTAAAAGTGTTTGGTCGCTTTATAAATATTTGGAAGACATCTGGTGTTGAAGGTAAGACAGACCAACCAAGGTCACCAGTTTGAGTAGGGCAAACTCTCCAGCCTAGAATATCAAAGCCTTCATCAAGACATTTTTTTTCTATTATATTTTTAATTATTTCTTGGTCATTTTTTTCTTTTGGCATAAAAATTACGCCGACTGCATAATTGCCAATCTCAGGTAATAAAAAATTTCCTTCTATTTTCTTTTTCAAAAATTTATGGGGTATTTGAATTAGCAAGCCCGAACCATCACCAGCTTTTGGATCTGCTCCAACAGCGCCTCTATGTTCAAGGTTGCAAAGCATCGACAAGCCTTTTGAAACAATCTCATAAGATACTTTATTTTTGATATTAACAACCATACCAACACCACATGCATCATGTTCATTTTGAGGATTGTAAAGTCCTTGAGGCTTAGGAAGGCCAGGTGTTTTATATCTTGGTCGTTTATTTATCATTTAGTCATACCAGCCACTTAGTGTCTTATCTGAAATTTTTATAAGTTATTATTGTTGAGGTAACAGAGGTAACCTCTGTTGAGTGAAGATATACAGTAAAACATTTATTATTGCAAGTAGGTGTTGTAAAAATACAACTATTGAGAATTATTCTCAACTTAAGTTATTGATATATAATAGTCAATTGTAAATATTTATTTTTTCTGCAGCTGGAATTGATACATAATTGAGAAAAGTATTATCAGCTTTTTTGAGATACCTCGAATTCTCCATTTCGTTTTTCGAGGATTCTAATTAA